>Ga0163111_10001525_pt1 | contig 14346 bp, 14 predicted proteins | sample CRUFie1St18metaG_FD_109645 | JGI IMG/M metagenome (GOLD analysis project Ga0163111, IMG submission 109645) | Marine microbial communities from the Costa Rica Dome - CRUD Field 142mm St18 metaG | ecosystem: Environmental > Aquatic > Marine > Oceanic > Photic zone | place: Costa Rica: the Eastern...
AAACTAATATTATTATTGCAACTTCAAGAAATGAACTTAAGGCGTCAAAACTTAATTGGTTTTCAAAAATTAAATATTTACCTTATGACATAAATACTCAATATGATGAAAATCTTTTTAACTATTTTGGAAAGCCCGACAGGGTAATTCATTTGGCATGGGAAGGACTTCCAAACTACGAAGATTTAACTCACATTGAAAAAAATTTACCAAATAATTATAAATTTATAAAAAATCTTGTCTCAAATGGCCTCAAAGATATAACAGTTACTGGTACATGCTTTGAATATGGGATGATAAATGGATGCTTGCATGAAGATATGAAAGCTGATCCTTCTAATTGTTATGCGATAGCAAAAGATAATCTTCGAAAATTTATCGAAGAATTAGAGAAGAAATATAATTTTAACTACAAATGGATTAGACTTTTTTATATGTATGGAGATGGTCAAAATAAAAATTCATTAATTGCACTTCTAGATGAAGCTATTAAAAAAGGTGATAAAGAATTTAATATGTCTGGTGGTGAACAGCTTAGAGATTTTTTACATTGCGACCAAGTGGTGTCAAATATATCAAAAATAGCGTTGCAAAATAAGATAAATAATCAAGTTATAAATTGTTGTAGCGGAGAACCCATTTCTGTAAAAGAGCTTGTTGAAAATTATTTAAATGAAAAAAAATATAAAATGAAGCTCAATTTAGGATATTATCCGTATCCAAAATATGAACCAATGTCTTTTTGGGGTGACAATTCAAAACTTAAAGAGCTTATCAATGATAAGTAACAAACATAAGATATTTGCTCATGATGAGTTAAATTCTACTTAATTTGAAAGTATTTAATATTTTCTTCAAAGTCGCAAGCCATGCAAAAAAGAGAAGAGTATAATAAGTGTAAACAATAATCTATTAATATTAATAAGGAAATAAAATGAGTGAAATAGAAAAATTCGAGAAAGAAAGAGCAGAATTAATTAGCTCTAATGGTAATAATAAAGATCTTAAAGAAGCTGCAGATATTTTTCTAACAAAATCTGCTGATGTGAATTATTCTTATAACTTTTCATGGTTAGGTCGCCCAATTATTCAATATCCACAAGATATGGTAGCAATTCAAGAGATAATATGGGATGTAAAGCCTGATTTAATTATAGAAACTGGTATTGCTCATGGTGGCTCATTGATTCTTAGCGCATCTATGCTAACTCTTTTGGAAGCTTGTGGCGAGATTGAGAACGGAAAAGTCCTTGGAATTGATATAGATATACGTGAGCATAATAAAAATGCAGTTGAGTCTCATCCAATGAGTAAAAAAATTACTATGTATCAGGGCTCAAGTATTGATAAAAATATGATAGACAGAGTTCATGAGTTTGCAAAACAAGGAAACAAAATCATGATTTTTTTAGATAGTATGCATTCTCATGATCATGTGCTGGAAGAATTAAAAGCATACGCATCTTTAACTAGTATTGGAAGTTATTGTGTGGTGTTCGATACCCTAATAGAAGACAGACCAAAGGGATTTTATGATAGACCATGGGACAAAGGTGATAATCCTAAAACAGCTGTTTGGGAATACCTTAAGGAATGTGATGATTTTGTGATAGACAAAGACATTGATAATAAAATTTTGATATCAGTAGCTCCTGATGGGTATTTAAAGAGAGTAAAGTAATACAAATTTTGCATCTGAAATCTTTATCAGTTTGAAAAAACTCTAATATGAAAATAATAGCTACATCGCCAAGTTTTTCAAAGAATAAAATACTTCAGAAAGAAATATATAAACATTTCCCAAATGCCGTACTAAATATAGATGGTAAAAAATTCAATCAACCTGAATTAATAGAATTTATAAAAAATGCAAATGGCATCATTGTAGGTCTTGATGAAATTAATGAAGATGTTTTAAGTCATTGTCCAAATTTAGATGTGATTGCGAAATATGGTGTTGGATTAAACAACATTGATATTGAGGCTTGTAAAAGAAGAAACATAAAAATAGGTTGGACTGGAGGAGTAAATAAACTTTCTGTTGCAGAAATGGCACTTGGCTTTATGTTGATGTTTTCCAGAAATTTGTTTATGGCTTCAAATGAACTTAAAAGTGGCATATGGAACAAATCAGCTGGTTTTCAGCTAAGCGGAAAAGCGGTTGGAATAATTGGCCTGGGTCATATAGGTAAGGAGCTAGTAAGACTACTTAAGCCTTTTAAATGCAGAATTTTTGCAAATGATGTTATTGATCAATCCGATTACTTCAATGAAAATAATATAATAAGCATGACAAAAGAGGAGGTATTTAAAACCTGTGATTTTGTAACTATTAACACTCCTCATAATAATACAACAAATAATATGGTTGATTTAAAAGTATTAAAAAGCATGAAAAAAAGTGCCTACTTGCTAAATATTGCCCGAGGAGGAATAGTAAATGAATCAGATTTAAAATATGCTTTAATTAATAACATTATTGCTGGAGCTGCTGTAGATGCCTTTGTCGAAGAACCTCCAAAAGATCAAGAATTTTTAAATCTGCCAAATCTCATATGCACTCCTCATATAGGTGGAAATGCAAAAGAAGCAGTTGAGAATATGGGTTTATCAGCAATTAATCATCTTAAGGATGTTTATAAATTATGAAGAAAGTTATTATATTTGGTGGCAGTGGGTTTTTAGGAAGCTATGTTGCAGATGAGCTGTCTAGAAGAAACTTTGATGTAACTATTGCAGATCTATATCAATCTAAACATATACGTGAAAATCAAAAATTTGTAGAAATTGATGTTTTAAATATTGAGAAGGTAATTGATGTTACAAATGATGCTTCTATCGTATACAATTTTTCCGCAATAGCAGAACTCGAGGAGGCTATTGATAATCCAATTAGAACATTTGATATAAATGTAATGGGTAATTTAAATATTCTAGAGGCATGTAAAAGAGCTAAAAATATTGAAAGATTTGTTTACGCTAGCAGTGCATATGCCTTAAGTAATGAAGGTTCTTTTTATGGAATTAGCAAACAAAGCAGCGAAAAGTTAACTGAAGAGTATTTTAAAAAATATGGACTCAAATATACTGTTATAAGATATGGATCTCTATATGGTGAAAGAGCTAGTCACAATAACTATATTTATAATCTTTTACATGATGCTATTCAAAGCGGAGAACTTCATTACAAAAAAGGCGATAGTGAAGACTTAAGAGAGTACATACATGCTGCTGATGCAGCAAAGCTTTCAGTTGACGTTATCGAAGATAATCAATATGAGAATGAACATATCATTCTCACCGGTACTGAGAGATTAAAAAGAATAGAGCTACTCACAATGATTAACGAAATCATGCAAAATAAGCTTAAAATTAAAGAAATCGCTGGCAAAAATGTTGGACATTATAAAATTACTCCATATTCATATCATTCCTCAATTGCAAAAAAATTGGTAGCAAATCCGTTCATTGACCTAGGACAGGGATTACTAGACTGCATCAAAGAAATTAATAAAGATTTAAATAAAAATCAAAGTGATTCGTGACGATTAATTCTGTAGAGAATGCATCAACAATCTTTTGGGATTTTGATGGCGTAATAAAAGATTCTGTTTTGGTAAAATCAGATGCTTTTGAAAAATTATTCATGACATTTGGAGAAGAGTTAGCAAGGAAAGTAAAAAGACATCACGAAGAAAATGGCGGCATGTCTCGATATGAAAAATTGCCACTATATCTCAGTTGGGCAGGACAACAAAAATCAGAAAAGTTAATCTTTGATTATGAGCAGCAATTTTCAAAACTTGTAAAACAAAGCGTTATAGATTCGCCATGGGTGACAGGAGTTCTGGAATATCTAGGAATTAATTATGAAAAGCAAGAGTTTTTTTTAGTAACAGCAACACCACAAAATGAAATTGAGGATATATTAATAAAATTGCAAATCTCTCATTTTTTTAAACATATTATAGGTTCGCCTATAAGCAAACAAGACGGCATTGAAAGCCTAATAAAAGAATATAATATTGAAGTTGATCATGCGATTATGATTGGTGATTCTATGAGTGATTACATTGCGGCATTTGATAATAATGTTAAGTTTATTTTACGCAAAACAAGTTTAAATAAAAAAATGCAAAAACAGTTAAAATGTAAGATGATTGAAAATTTTACTTATGGATAGATTAAAAAAAATTCAACAAATCAGAGAAAAGCTTGCCAATGGAGGTCATAGTATTGGCAGTTGGATTCAGATACCACATGCCTCTATTGCTGAAATTATGGGGCAGGCTGGATATGACTGGGTTGCGGTAGATATGGAACATGGCTCTATTTCCGTTAGTCAACTACCTGACTTGTTTCGTGCACTAGAATTAGGAAACACTCTACCACTTGTAAGATTAGCCGAAGGTGAAGCAAAGAACTGTAAGCAAGCATTGGACTCTGGAGCTGGTGGCTTGATAATTCCAATGGTCGAAAATGCAAAGCGATTGGAGAATATTATTAACTCAGCTTCATGGCCGCCTTCTGGTAAGAGAGGAGTTGGATTTTCTCGAGCAAACCTATTTGGAAAGAATTTTCAAAGTTATGAAAAGGAAGCTCAAAATCCAATGTTTATAGCTATGATTGAGCACATTAACGCAATTGATGAATTAGATAATATTCTTAATGTTGACAGCCTTGATGCTATTCTGATTGGGCCTTATGATTTATCAGCTTCAATGGGTCTTACTGCGAAATTTGACGATCTAAGATTTATAGAAGCTATGCAAACAATTAAAAGTAAATCAGATAAAGCAAAAATACCATGTGGTATTCACATAGTTGATCCAGACAAAGATGAGCTTGTGAGGAAAATAAACGATGGATATAGGTTTATACCCTATTCATTAGATTCCGTTGTTTTATCAAAATTTATAACCAATCCTACTTTATAGAAAATTATGAATATTTTGGCACTAATACCTGCAAGGATGGGAAGCAGTCGCTTTCCTGGCAAACCTATGGCCAAAATTTTAGGTAAACCAATGATAGAACATGTTTATCAAAACGTCACAAAATGCGAGCTACTAACAAAAACTGTTGTGGCCACATGTGACAAAGAGATAGTGGATCACATTAAATCAATTAATGGTAACGCCGTTATGACTTCAAGCAATCACGAAAGGGCATCAGATAGATGTGCAGAAGCACTTTTACATATAGAGGAAGAAGATAATATTAAATATGACATCATTGTTATGGTTCAAGGTGATGAGCCAATGACTCAATCGGATATGATAGCTGAGGCTATAACTCCAATGATTAACGATACAGAAATTGTTATTACTAATCTTATGGGAGATATCAAAAGTGAAGAAGAGTTTGAGGACAGAAACTGTATCAAAGTAGTATGTGATCTAGACAACAATGCACTATGTTTTTCAAGAGAACCAATTCCTACAAGGATGTTTGGTGATGTTGATATGAAAAAGCAAGTTTGCATCATACCTTTTAGACGAGATTTTCTATTGGAATATACAAAGCTTGCACCAACACCACTGGAAATTGTAGAGTCCGTAGATATGATGCGAGTTCTAGAGCATGGTAAAAAGGTAAAAATGATACCTACAAAATATCAGACTTATCCAGTTGATACGAAGGATGATTTGATGCGTGTCGAAAAACTCATATCCGTTACCAATAAATAATGAATGATTCTTTAGATAGAAAAATTAATATAGCTGTACTTATAACATCTATTACTCAAAGAAATATAACTATTGAAACAGCACATTATTATTCTGAAATTTGCAATGAAGTTATTTTAATAGATGAGGAGCAGCCATTTTTAACTAAAACGGACATTGAGGATTTAAAAAACAAAGGCATAACTTATATCAAGTATGAGGGAGGCAATCACGCAAGCGCTCTCAATTCTGCATATGAAAAACGTTTAATCGGAGCCTCTATATCAAATAAATCCTATGTCGTTCATTCTAATCATGACGAAAGATATACTTATCAAGGTCTATTAGCATGTGTAAATGAACTTGATAGTGATAAAAAACTAACTTTTTGCATAGGTCAAGCCATTGCAGTAAGAAAGGATAAATCCGAACTACATTTCAGTAGATCTTATGAAAAACTTTCAAAATATTATAACTTCAATAATGTTAATCAAAGGCTTTATTATCATGCTGCGGTATATGTTCCGTTAGCTCACTATTCAGTTTGGAGAAGAGAGTGCTATATAAATGTAACAAAAGATACCATGTCAATTCATGAGTCTTTACCATCATCAACCATGATGGAAGAGGTAATATTTGAGCTTGCTGCAGACTTAGCTGGTAATTCAAAAGCAATACCTCAATTATTTTGGATAAGAAATCGCATCAATCCGCCATCTCATAACTCTAAAGAACAAGGAGAGCATGTTTTTAATATCATTAAGAAAAAGTTACATTTTTTACTTGACGACATAGATGGCATTGAAATTGATAACATTGTTGAAAATTTTTGGAATCATTTTACATTTGTTCGACCAAGCCTTTTTAGCAAGACAATTATTTCAGCTAAACGTTTTTTAAGAATGTTTATAAAGAAAAAGAAAATCACCAATGTTAGTAATTTACTACATGATAGTAATATAAATTTTAAAGAAGACGATTTATCAAATTTATTTAAATCGATGAGACTGTAATTATGAAAAGAATAGTATTTTTCACCATTGATATATTTCTATTAATAGCCTCAATAATTTATTCAGCTTTCAGATATAAAAAACTGTATGGATCAAGTTGGGATGATAAAAATTCTGCTAAAACAATAGTTTTGGGAAATGGCCCATCTTTAAAAGACGATATTCAAAAAGTTATTAGTGACAGCAAAGTATCTCAAGTTTATGTTTTAAATTATTTTGCTGTGACAGAATATTTTAGTGATATAAAGCCAGAATATTATGTTTTGACTGATAGGATGTTTTGGAGTCAAAACGCGAATGAAGACATTAGAAGTGATAATGAAAAACTCTATCTTTGTTTAGACAATGTAGATTGGAATATGAATCTTGTATGTCCTGAGAGTGGATTTGATTGGATCAGTAAACGTCTTGAAAAAAACCCTTATATCAAAGTTCAAAAAGTTCATTCAGTTAATATAGAATTTAAAATAGAAAAAATTAATTTGTTTGCATTAAATAATAACATTATCACTCCGCATTTTATCAATGGACTTGTCATGGTTCTTTGGCACGCAATATATAATCGTCGGTTGGATATTGAAATTTATGGAGCAGACTTTTCACTTTTTAAAGAGTATTACATTGATCAAAAAACAAATGATCTATATACATCAGCATCGCATTTTTATAAAAATACAAAAGCTCAAAATAATGCTTCATACAAGTATCCAAATGAATCAAAAAAAATGCTTCATACAAGACTTTATCAGCAGTGGAGCTCTTTTTATCAAATGTATCTTTTATCAGAAGTTGCTAAAATGAGGCAAATCAAAGTTACCAATCTATCATCAAACTCATTCTTAGATTGCTTTGAGAGAACTAAATCGAGTTGACACATTCACATAATTAAAAGATGTCTACTATTAAAAAAGCTATATTGATCGCTCTAGATTTATTAAAAGAAATATTATTTCTCGGTAAATTAAATCAAAAAGAGCAGCAAGGTCTTATTTTATTATTTACTAAATTTCGCCTTTTACCAAATACAAAAGTTTTAGTGCCATTTAATTTAGGTAGATCAGTAAGAGGAGTTTCTTTTGATAAGAATATCATGCTAGATCCAGCTGGTAGACTTTGTTACGAAATCTCAAAAGGTTTAAGTAATGAAAAATTATGTAAAAATTTGTCAAGAACATTTGATAATGAAAAACAATTTTCAGCATCAGATATTGTTCATATTGATAGCAATAATATTTTAAAAAGTTATCCTGCATGGGCAATTGTAATGCCATGGGAAAAATTAAATATTGAAGACATGTATGAAAAATATCCAGAAATATTTTATAAAAATAGATCTTCAAGAGGCTTGGCTTTTGAAAATACAGACAGATTATCTATAATCAAAACAATGTACTCACTCAAATTCATTGAGAATAGAGTTAATCAAATGAAAGATCTTTATGAAAGCATAAATTCTAATGGATTAATAAAAGACACAAATTTGCCCAAAATAAATATCTTAATAAAAGAAAATGAGTGGAGATGGTTCATGGGTGATGGTGGTAACCATAGATCTTATATATTGTCATTTTTAGAATACAAGTTTTTTAAAGCAAGAGTTAGTTCTATTATTGATAAAAAAAATATCCAAGACTGGCATAATGTTAAGAATGGAACATATACAATAGATGAGGCAGAATTAATATTTGAAAGTTATTTTGAAGGTTCAAAGGTTTTTAGGGGAATGGTTTAATGAATGAAAATATTTTATTTATAGGTTTTTAAGATGTTAGTTAAAATTTTCTATTTTTGTGTCAAAGCTGTCAACAAAATTGCAGGATTGCCTTTTAGTTTTTCAAATGATGGAGAAGATTTTGTTTTATTAAAGTATTTATCTAAAATCAAGGATGGTAAATATCTCGACATAGGTTCTCATAAGCCAGTTAGGGGCTCAAATACGTTTTTATTTTATCTGCTTGGATGGAAGGGTGTTTGCATTGATCCGTTACCAAATCTTCAAAACAAATATAAATTAATTAGAAGAAGAGATAAGTTTATAAATGCAGCAGTTTTTGGCTCAAATTCTTCAAATCATACAGACCTTAATTTTTACTATTATAAAAATCATACTGATAACAGCACTTTTGATCCTGAAAGAGTCAAGCAACTAAGTGATACATTCGGAAGAGAGCCTTCAGCTGTTATACCTGTTCCAAAAACAAACGTTTCTGAAATAATTTCATCTAATCAAGAATTTTTTAAAAAAAATGCTGAAATACATTTGCTTAGTCTTGACATAGAAGGTTTTGAGATAGACATACTGAAAGATTTCTTCTCACAAAACATATTTCCATGGGCTGTATGTGTTGAAGAGATTGGACAAACAGCAGAATCGCTTATTGAAGGCGATATTCATAAACTAATGAAAAATAATGGTTACATCCTTGGATCAAGAACATTCCTTTCAAGCATTTATATCTATAAGCATCAATTAAAAAACTTGCCATCTGATTACATCAAAGAACTGGACATATGAAGGTAGTTCACTTAAACAACGCTGATAAGTCTGGTGGCGCAGCTATTGCTGCTTATAGAATTCATACCTCATTGCTAGAAAGACAATTAAATTCTCGGATGTGGGTAAATTTTGCAGAATCTGGTGATTGGACTGTTAAAGGACCGAGTAGTAAATTTAGAAAAGCTTTTGCAAAAGTAAGAAGACACCTCATAGGCCCAGCTCTTGGGATTATGCAAACTGACGATAAAATACTTCATTCTCCAAATATTTTTTCTTCATCATGGAGTAATCAAATCAATAAAAGTGATGTAGATATTGCACATCTTCATTGGGTTGGAGCTGAGATGGCATCCATTAAAGATATTGGTGGCTTTAAAAAACCTGTGGTGTGGACTTTGCATGATATGTGGGCCTTTTGCGGTGCTGAGCATGTATCATGGGATAACAGATGGCAAGATGGATATACAAGAAAAAATCGACCATCAAATCTTAAAGGTTTCGATCTTAATCGATGGACTTGGAATAGAAAGATTAAATATTGGAAGCAACCATTTCATATTGTTGCTGTTAGCAATTGGTTAGCTGAGTGTGCACAAAACAGTGCTCTCATGAAAAATTGGCCAATTAAAGTAATACCAAACTGTTTGGATACAAATAAATGGAGGCCAGCCGACAAAGTTTATGCTAGAGAATTATTAGGATTGCCAAAAGATGATCAAATTATTGCTTTTGGGACGTATGGAGCTAATTCAGAATTTCACAAAGGTTTTGATCTTCTTGTTGAGGCTTTAGGTTATTTAAAGGATCATAACCAAAACTCATTATTAGCAATTTTTGGCCAAACAACTCCAGAAAAATCAACAAATTTTGGATTTGATACTAGATTCATGGGCCATTTTAATGATGAAATTAGCTTGTGTTTATTCTACAGCGCTGTTGATTTGTTGGTGGTTCCTTCTCGCATGGAGTCATTTGGACAAACTGCAACTGAATCGATGGCATGTGGAACTCCAGTTGTTGCTTTTGGAGCAACAGGACTATTGGATATAGTTGATCACAAAATAAACGGCTATCTTGCTAAACCATTTGAAAGCGAAGATCTAGCAAAAGGGATCGATTATATTTTGAATTCTTCAAACTATAACGAACTATCTAAAAATTCAAGAGAAAAAGTAGTTAGAAAGTTTGATAGCGAAGTAGTGGCTGAGCAGTATGAACAACTCTATAATGATGTACTCAAATGCCAGCATTAGCTAAACACAACAAATCTCTATTCACTAATAAAAATAGTCATTTTTCATCAATTATAATAATTACCATTTCAATAATATTCGCATTATTGATTGGCTCTGGACTATATGGATATGGAAATGATTATTATTCCTCATACTATAGGGCTAATTTAGATTGGGGTGGAATTACCGATAGGCTAGGATACATTTTAGCCACACTTTCAGTTAATGGCACCCATTTAGGCGTCCAAATAGTTACTTTTATACTTTCATTGTCAGCAGGTTTTCTGTTAAGGGAGCATTTAAAGTTCAAAGAAAGCTATTCTTTTATTTTTTTTATAATACTTTATTTAATAGCAATTCACACATGGCCGATAATTATGTCAACAAGCAATGCAATGAGGCAGGGGCTCTCAATGTCATTTATTTTTATGTCATTTGTAGCATCTTCCAGAAAAAACTATTCTTGGATGATAATATTCTGTATCTTGTCTTCATTAACTCATAAGAGTGGATTGGTTTTAGCAGCTATAGTAATTTTTGCACCTCTTGTAAAAAATTTCCTAGGAAGCTTTTCTTCAGCAAGTAGGACACTCATACACCTTTTGATAGGAACCTTTTTACTTATTGCAGCTTATTTCTTTTTTAGCATTCTGGGCATTGAAGAACTCAACAAACCTAGCAAAATAATTGGAGGAGACTTTAGGGCAGCTTTTGTTCTTATAGGATTAATTTACATCACCCTATCTTTTTTTTACAAAAACCTTTTATCTAATTCATTCAACATTAGTTTGTATTATTTTAGTTTCATAGCTCCTTCATTATTACTGAATGGATTAAATTGGGAATATGAACGATTAGGCATGATGATGCTTATTCCCTATATATTGTCTTATGGAATTTTGTTAAATAGATTTTCCTATCAAGTTTACCTGACACTAACTTTTGTATTATTGCTAATGTTAACAGTCGTCACTGGTATGTATGCATCTTTCAGATAGATAAGTGATTTATATAATAGTCCCAACCTTTGCAAGAGTTGATGAGACAAAAAAATTCTTAGAATCTATAAAACGAAGCATACAAGCTAACTATTTAATAATTATCATAGATGACCACCCAGATAAAGTTACTTTTAAAAATATTAAACAAAACGAAAGAATAAAAATAATAAGATCTGAAAAAGAGCTCTGGTGGGTAGGTTGTATAAATCTTGGAATTCAAAATCTTTTGATCGAAAATAAATTAAACGATGACGATATTGTTATCTTTGCAAACAATGATATTCAAATAGATATGAATTGTTTTAATTTGCTGCACAACGAATTAAAAAGAGATAATCTACAGATAGTTCATCCTAGAACCATAGACCAGAAAGGCTTTGAGGTATCTAGTGGCGCAAAAATTATTTCCTTTTTTCCATACATAACAAAGCACCCAAAGAAATTTAACAAAGAGAAAGAATTAATAGATATGGGTACTGCAAGATTTCTAATGATGTTTGGAAATATCCTCAAAAAAGTTGGATATATTAATGAGTCATTGATTCAGTATGGTGGTGATAATGACTTTACACTTTCTGCAAAGCGTTTTCATGAGATAAATACATATATTTTAAGAGATGCAATATGTAAACTTGAAGATGATATTACAGGAATAAAGAATCAAAATATTAATAATATAAAAGAACTATTTGGGAGTTTTTATTCAATAAAATCCCCAAACAATATTAAATATAGATATATCTTATTTAAAAAGTTTTTTGGGAATATTGCAGCTTTTTTTATTACGGCAAGCATATCATTAAACACTGTTGTAAAATTCATTTTAAAAAAAATAAGATGAGCATAAATAAATCAAAAATATCAATAATTGGCTTGGGCTATGTTGGACTTCCGCTAGCTGTTGCATTTGCAGAAAAATTTGAAGTAGTTGGTTTTGACATTGATAAATCGCGCATCAAAGATCTTGAAAATGGCGATGATAATACATTTGAAGTAGATAAGAAATTACTAGAATCTGTTAGGTCAAATATCACTTTTACTTCAGATATTCTTGAAACAAAAGGCTGTGATATTTTTATTGTTACTGTTCCAACGCCAATAGATAATACAAATCGCCCTAACCTGAATCCTTTAATAGATGCTTCAAAATCTATTGGCAGTATTTTAAATAAAGATAATATAGTTATCTTCGAATCTACTGTATATCCTGGTGTTACAAGAGAGGTTTGTGTTCCTGAATTAGAAAAAGCCTCAGGCCTTATTTTTAATAAAGATTTCTTTTGTGGGTATTCCCCCGAAAGAATTAATCCTGGTGATAAAGAACATACTGTAACAAACATACTTAAAGTTACTTCTGGTTCTACTCCAGAAATTGCAAAAAAAGTTGACAATTTGTATAAACAGATCATTACAGCAGGAACTCATTTGGCATCAAGCATTGAAGTTGCAGAAGCCTCTAAGGTTATTGAAAATACTCAACGCGATGTAAACATTGCTTTGATAAATGAACTAGCTCTTATTTTTGATCAAATGGGTATAGATACCAACGAAGTTATAGATGCAGCTGCAACCAAATGGAACTTTATTAAACTTACACCAGGTTTGGTTGGCGGACACTGTATTGGTGTTGATCCATATTATCTTTCGTTTAGAGCAGAAGAAATTGGTTATAAGCCAGACTTAATTCTTGCTGCAAGGCAGATAAACAGCGGTATGTGTAAATTTATTGCTGATAAGACTATCAAGGAAATGGTAAAAGCAGGAAAAGTTATAAAAGACTCAAACATATTAATTCTTGGATTAACTTTTAAGGAGGATTGTCCTGATATCAGAAATAGCAGAGTGATTGATATTATCAGAGAACTCAATGACTCTGGCGCTAATATTGATGTTTATGATCCTTGGATTGATTCATACAAAAAAAATCAGATGTTTAAAATTATAAAAGATCCTTTAGTTTCTGATAAAAAGTACGAAGCCATAGTTGTTGCTGTAAGTCACAAGCAATTTAAAGCTTATACCAATGATGATTATGAATTATTATCATCCAACAAAAAGGTCATCATAGATATAAAAAATATTGTGGACGATCCAACTTGGAGATTGTAAAGATATAAAGTTCATTAAAAGTATCAGTCTTATGGTGATAATATAATCACAGATGAGAATAATCTATCTACATCAATACTTTAAATTTCCAAATGAGTCAGGTGGAACAAGGTCTTATGATCTGTCTACTGGATTTACAAGTCTTGGATATTGCGTGGAGATGATAACTTCAACTTCTAACCCAGAACTTAAGTCGACTCGTCGTTGGACTAAAATTGAAAGGGAAGGATTAGTTATTCATTATATTTACTTACCTTATGCAAACGAAATGTCCTATTTGCGCCGATCAAAAGTTTTTTTAAAATTTCTATGGTTCTCTATTTTAAAACTTCTAACTTTAAAAGGTGACGTAGTAATAGCATCATCAACTCCTCTGACAATTGGCATTCCTGCACTTGTTAAAAAATGGATACATAAAACACCATTTATTTTTGAAACTCGGGATATTTGGCCTGAAGCTGTAATTGCTATTGGAGCAATTAACAACAAGGCTATGCAAAATATCCTTTATTTTTTAGAGCGTATCCTATACAAAAATGCATCTGCGATAATACCTCTCTCCTCTGACATGAAAAAATCAATAATCAAACGCTATCCTAGTTTGAACAATAAGCCTATTGTAGTTATCGAAAATATTTCTGAGATTGATCGTTTCCAAAAAGGGTTTAATAAAGAATTATTTACCTTAAAAGACAAAATTGGATTTAAACCAAAATTTAGTATTTTATATGCGGGTACTTTTGGTTTTGTTAATGGAATAAATTATGTTGTAGAACTTGCCAGCAAACTAAAAGATATTAATCCAGAAATAATATTTATTCT
>Ga0163111_10001526_pt1 | contig 14345 bp, 12 predicted proteins | sample CRUFie1St18metaG_FD_109645 | JGI IMG/M metagenome (GOLD analysis project Ga0163111, IMG submission 109645) | Marine microbial communities from the Costa Rica Dome - CRUD Field 142mm St18 metaG | ecosystem: Environmental > Aquatic > Marine > Oceanic > Photic zone | place: Costa Rica: the Eastern...
GTAAAATCTATATCTTCAAAAATAAATTCACCTTGACGTTGAGGTTTACCATCTGAATTTAGACCATCTAATTTTATCAATAAAAAATTACATTTTATAAAGTTATTATTTTTATATTTACTATTATATTCATGATATAACGTTGATTGTTGGAAATTAGTATTTTGAATAACACAATCATGAAAAGTATTATAATTAATTTTACTTTGTACAAATTTACAATCTTTTATAATACATTTATCAAAAATACTATAATTACTATTAAAATTATAAATTATTTGATTAGAAAAATTATATTGTGTTATTGAACAATTTTTAAAATGTATATATTTTATAATATTTTGTTTCATTGGAGATGCATCATTTAAAAAATTTATATTTATACCTGACAATAAACAATTTTTAAAATTATATAATTTTACATCTTTAGTTGCTCCTATTACAATGTCAGTTGTATGACTAATAAAATACAAATATAGAGTATCTTTTTTATATGTGATTGAACAATTTTCAAAATCAATACCTTTTAAAGATGATATTTCTAAAAATGGGTCTTTAAAACAACTAGATATAAATTTACAATTTTTAAATTTAGTTCCAGAAAGTTGACAATTATCAAAAATTATATTATAAAAAGTGCAATTTTCAAATGTGCAATTTGTTAAGACAGATTGTGTAAACTTTAATTTAAATTCTGGTTTCTTTCCAGTTTTACTTGAATATTTATCCTTATCTTCCAAACCATAATATTTTGTATATACTTTATGTGCTTCACTATTATAATCTCCACTTAAAAACACCACATTAGAAAATTTAATACCACTAAAATTTGAACTGGCAAAACTAACATTAAATATAGTTGAATTCTCTATAGTATTTGTTAGTGTCTTAAAATTAAATTTACCAAGGGTGCAGTTTAATAATCTTAAATCTTTAATAGACTCTACCATTGATACATTATTATTTTTTTTTTTAGAATTAGAAGATATAGATGTAATATAATTTATATTTTTATTTATATCGTTAAGATTTTCTAGCTCATTAATGGCACCTTTAGAAGTATTATTACATAATATATTACCAATTTTTAGACCTAAATCTCTAGATGTTTTTCTCATATTTATACTTAGTTTAGCTGTTTTCATTCTAAGACTATTTTGTATTAAAGTAGCTGCATTTTCTCGTTTTTTTGTAAGCATTTTTTTTGTATATGTTTGAATAGTATTAGCAGCATTTTCTTTAACAGCTATATCTATATTTGTTATTTTCATTTTTTCTTGTTTTTTTATTAAATATTTTTTTAAAAATTTAGATATAATAGATTTACTTGACTCTTCATTGCCCATAGTTAGTTTTTTTGTTTTAGATTGACTATTAGATTTAGATCCAGATCTAGATTTAGATCTAGAATATTTTTTTTTATCTAAACTATTCATATGTATATATATATATATACATATATATAATGTTAATGTCTAATATATAAAAATATAGGATTATGTGAATTAAAATATTTATATTTTTATTTTTTGTACTCGTCTAGTTCCATTATTATATTTTTTCTTTGCTAACTTTGCCAATTTGAGAGCCTTAGATGTTTTTTTACATCCATGTTCTAATATTTTATAATCAATTGCAGCAGCTTTGCCACATGTAATTGCCGAACCTAATCTAGCTAATCCCCAACTATGTGCTGTTTGGTTAGGTCGTGAACCACTAGAATAATAAGCACCTTGACCTTTTTTTACTATATTAATAAGTGATTCTTTAGTACAACCGGTTTTTTTAGATAATTCATCATTAACTGATAAATTATTAATTTTATAAATTTTCATAGCATTTAAAATATGTTTGGATTTTTTTGATTTATATGATTTAACAGGTTTGCGATGTATATATTTTCCTTTTTTATATTTTTTTCTAGACAAAATTAATTGTTCTTTCTGTATTTTTTTGTCTTTTTTTGTAAGTTTTTTTGGTAGATATTTAATAGGAACATTCATTTATATATAAATATATAATTATTATTAAAAATATTAAAAATAATTTTATTATTTAAAACATAATAAAATTATTATGTTTATCAGAAAATTTTTAATAAAAAATAAATTTTTAATTAGAAATATTTCTACTTTTAAAAAAAAAATAGATTTATCAATTTCTAAACGAAATAAATTAAATATAGAAGCTGAAATATTAAACTTTAATCAAGTAGAAGAATTAATTAATGAATTAAAATCACCAGAAAAAGGCGAAGAAGTTTTTTTATTAAATCAATTAAAAAATAGAATTTTACCTGGTGTAGATGATACTAGTAAATTAAAAGCTAATTTTTTGTTAGATATAATAGAAGAACGTAGTAATTCACCAATAATAGATAAAATAGATGCAATAAATATTTTAGGCACTATGCAAGGTGGGTATTCTATTGAATCGTTAGTTAAAATTTTAGAAACAAAAAATGCACCATTTGCAAGTGAAGAATTAAAAAAAAATATATTATTATTTGATTATTTTTATAATGTCGAATATTTATATAAGAAAGGAAATATTTTTGCAAAAAACATTTTAGAATCTTGGGCAAAAGCAGAATGGTTTACTAATAGAGATAAAGTTCCCGAAAAGATTACATTAATATGTTTTAAAGTAAATGGAGAAATAAATACAGATGATTTATCTCCTGCACAAGATGCATGGTCAAGACCTGATATACCATTGCATGCACAAAGTATGTTAAAAAATCCACGAGAGGGAATAAAACCAGATGTAATAAATGAAATAGGTCCAATGAAAACAATTGAGTTTTTAAAACAAAAAGAATATCCTATAGCATTTGTGGGTGATGTAATTGGAACTGGTTCAAGTAGAAAAAGTGCTACAAATAGTATATTATGGCATTTTGGTAAAGAAATACCATTTGTACCAAATAAAAAATATGGTGGTTTTTGTATGGGTAAAAAAATAGCACCAATTTTTTTTAATACAATGGAAGATAGTGGAGCATTAGCAATTGAGATGGATGTAGAAAATTTAAAAATGGGCCAACTAATAGATATTTATCCTTATGAAGGAATTACAAAAGATCATTATTCCGATGAAATAATTTGTAAATGGCAATTAAAATCGCCAGTATTATTAGATAGTGTTAGAGCAGGAGGTCGTATTAATTTAATAATTGGAAAAAGTTTAACAAATAAAGCACGTAAAACATTAAATATGGAAAATGAAAATATTTTCATAAAAAATATATCTAATAATAAAAACAATAAAAAATATGATTATACATTAGCGCAAAAAATAGTAGGAAAAGCTTGTAATGTTAAAGGTATTAGTCCAGGAACTTATTGCGAACCATTGATTACTAGTATTGGTTCACAAGATACAACAGGACCAATGACTCGTGATGAATTAAAAAATCTTGCATGTTTAGGATTTTCAGCCGATTTAGTTATGCAATCATTTTGTCATACAGCAGCATATCCTAAACCAGTTGACTTAGTTACACACAATACTTTGCCTGATTTTATAAATGATAGAGGTGGTATTTCACTTAAACCAGGTGATGGTATTATTCATAGTTGGTTAAATAGAATGTTATTACCTGATACAGTTGGTACAGGTGGTGATTCTCATACAAGATTTCCAATTGGAATATCATTTCCAGCTGGTTCAGGTCTTGTTGCATTTGCAGGAGCAACAGGTGTAATGCCGTTAGATATGCCCGAATCAGTTTTAGTAAAATTTAATGGAATAATGCAGCCGGGAATTACATTACGGGATATTGTACATAGTATACCATATTTTGCAAAAAAAAAAGGATTATTAACATTAGATAAAAAAAATAAAAAAAACATTTTTAATGGAAATATTTTAGAAATTGAAGGATTACCTAATTTAACTTGTGAAGAAGCATTTGAACTTTCAGATGCCAGTGCTGAAAGATCTGCTGCAGGTTGTACTATAAAACTAAATAAAGAACCGATAATAGAATATTTAGAATCTAATATTAGTCTTTTACAGTGGATGATAAAACAAGGTTATAATGATAAAAATACTATTCAACGTAGAATAAATAGAATGCAAGAATGGATAAATAACCCTATTTTATTAGAAGCAGATCCAGATGCAAAATATAAAGAAATATTAGAAATTAATTTAGATGAAATAAAAGAACCTATATTATGTGCTCCAAATGATCCCGATAATGCTGTATTATTAAGTGAAGTATGTGGTCAAAATATAGATGAAGTATTTATAGGAAGTTGTATGACGAATATTGGACATTTTAGATCTGCGGGAAAATTATTAGAAAATTATGAAAAATTTATAGTAAAAGGTGATAAATTAAAAACAAAATTATGGATGGCTCCTCCAACTAAAATGGATGAACAAAAATTAAAAGATGAAGGTTTTTATGATATATATACAAGATTTGGTGTAAGAACTGAGATACCTGGATGTTCATTATGTATGGGAAATCAAGCACGTGTAGAAGATAAAGCAACTGTATTATCAACCTCAACAAGAAATTTCCCAAATAGGCTAGGTAATGGTGCAAATGTGTATTTAGCATCAGCTGAATTATCGGCGATTACAGCAATTGAAGGAAAAATTCCAAATTTAAAAACATATAATAGGTATTATACATCATTGAAGAAATAAAAATTAATTAATTTTTATTAAATTTTTTTAACATACATTTATGACATATAGTTTTTTTATCGTGTTTACCTAATCCATAAATATCATAAAAATAAATATTATCTCTACTATTTTCATCTAAAATTATTGATGATTTACAAAAATAACATATTTTTCCATATAAATGTGAAAAATCATTTATAAAACCAAATTTAATTAAAATATTATATAAAAAATTATTTATAGTACAAGACATCAATATATTATATTAAATATTTTTATATTAAATATTTTTATATTAAATATTTTTATATAAATTTTCTTTTTCATAAAAATTTATATAAAATAATATATTTTTACTAATAGTATTAGTAAGAGAATTATAATTATCTATCTACTATAAACCAAATCAGCATGTCCAGAAGAGAATTTTAATACATTAAATCTTTCTTCTATTAAATAAAAATAATATTTATATTTATACAAAGATGTTGCATCATTTACACTTATTGAAATATCCGAATTAGAGTCTCCATCACATACTATTCTTACTTTTTCACCGGTAGGATCAAAAGGTTGTAATGGTGAATTGTCATGACGAGACATTAGTTTGTACTCAAATTCTATAGTTTTAAATTTATTGGTATTAAAAGAACCACTAGGTTGTACTAAATTAGGATTAGTATCAATACAAAAATTATAACAATATAAACCATCTTTTGCATTTCCGTGTGTTCTTGTATATTTTTCAATATAATTATATATTCCACTATCAAATTCATTTTCACGATATTTACCATCACAAATTATAGCAAATTTTTCTAATATATTTTCAATACTATAATCTTCATGTCTACCTGGTAAATATCCTGTATAAAAAAAATTATCATTAGATTTACTTAATAGTTTATGAGGTTTAACATTTTCATAAGGATAATTTGTATAATTAGACCATTCATTACGTAAATTAACATCACTTCGTTGTATATACCACATCCAGCTACTAACCAAACCATATGATTCTATTTTTAATTTACCGGATGTTGTATTTTGAATATCATATTGTTTCTCATAAACTTCTTTAATTAAATAATCTTGTTCATTTTTAGCAAAATAAGCAACTTCATCATTATCGAGAAAACAATAAGTACAATTTAAATGTACATCAAATCTATTATAATTACTGGGTAAATTATCATATATATCTGTATCATATTGTAAACTTATATCAGGTGGTGGATTTATAAACCTTTTAAATTGATATTTAACATCACTTAATAATGGATAAATATAATTAGCATCATCATATGATATAATACTTTTATCAATATCCCTAATAACGAATAATTCGTGTATAGGTCTCAATTCAAAATTTATAACCAATTCACTATATTGTAATGATATAAGAGGAAAAGCCATTTTACTAGATAATGAAAACCAAGAATTTATAGGAATATATAAAGTTCTTCCAAATATAGAAGGTTCTATATCATTATTGCTTAAATCATTTTTATAAGCATTTGGGTAATTTCCATTATATTTAAAAGATGGATCGTTTAAACTAGATACATTACCTGTCATTTTGTCAAAAAGTTCTTTTTTATTTAAATCAAAATCTCTCTCTACTATATTTTGAATATAATTACCTGTATAGCTTTGTATAATATGACCCCCTATAGTAAATTCTACTTGTTTTATCATTTGACTACCCAAATTTTTTATCCATTTAAAATTATATGGATGATAATTAATAATATCGTTACTAATATCTTGTATAACAGGACTATATATATTGGGTAAATTAACAACTAAATAACAATCCATTAATAAATCAGCATGTCTTGGTATTTTAAAGGAAAATTTTGTACTTTGAGATAATTGTAATGTTTTTTGTCCAATTTGATCAATGCGAAATTTCTGCATACCAAAATTCGTGTATTTTGCATAAGTAGTTTTAAAAAATGTTTTGGTAGGATTGCCATTCAATATAATATTTTGATTACCATGAGCTATTAAATTTAGTAAACCACCAGCCATATTAATATATATTATATATGAATATATATTAATATTTATATATTAATATATATATTTTTAATTATAAATAAACATACATTAACCAATTTATTATATTAATTTATATTAAATAAATAATATATATGGGCGATATAAAAAGAAGTGTAAATAAAATGCTTAGAGAAACAGAGAATATAGTTTCTAATATATATAGTAATAGTGATGTAAGTAATAAAATTATATTACTTGTTATAAGTATAATAATAATAGTATTTACTTTTTTATTATATAACAAATTAAGTTTACAAAAATATAACTGTAATAGATTAGATAAATTATATAAAGAAGGTTCTTTATATTTTAATGCGACAGGTTTAACATCTAATAAATATAATAATTCTAGATTTATAGATCTATTTACAATGGCTGCTTATAATTGTTGTAATGCAGGTGCTTATAAAAATGATTTTGTTGATTTATGTGCTTTGGATAAATGTATTAAATTAGGAGTACGTTGTTTAGATTTCCAAGTATTTTCTTTAAATAATAGACCGATTGTTTCTTCTTCAACACTTGATATGAATTATGTAAAAGAGACATATAATTATTTAGATTTAACAAGGGTTTTAGATTTTATAAAAATAAATGCTTTTAAACCAGATAATACACCTAATAATAATGATCCATTAATATTACATATACGTGTTATGTCGGATAACCCAGTTTTATATACCAATTTACTAAACATATATAAAAATGTATTTAGTAATAGTTCAAATCCATCTGTTTATATTAACGATAATATAACTTTACCTGAAAATAACAATCGATTATTTGAAAAAAATATATTAGAACTAAAAAATAAAGTGATATTAATAATAAAACCATTTAATAATTTTAATTTAAGTAATATAAATACAAATTTAAGAAAATATATTAATTTAGAATCAATTGATTCTAACTCCAGTAAAGCAAAAGATAATAATAAATGTATACTGTATTATGGTAATAGAACATTTAGTGTTATAGACAGAGACGCAAACCGTAGATATATTTCTATATGTATACCAGAATATGAAAATTATGAAAATAATAATAATACTAATTTTTTACAAGCAATGAGATATGGCACTAGTTTAATAGCAATGAAAATGCAATATTATGATACTAATTTAGCTAGTTATTTTTATTTGTTTAAAAAAAAGGGAAATTATGTATTTTATAATAAACCAGATGACTTACAAGGAGATTTATTTAATAATAATGAAAAATTAACAGGTGATAATGTTGAATTAAATGAATTAGGTTCTAACACAGTATCTATGACAAATAATATGGCTGATATTTAATATTAATTATGAAATATTATATAAATATATTATATAATGATTGATAAAAATTATGAAGAAAAAGAATTAGATATATTAAGAAATGCTATAGATAAAGCATCTAATATTATGGGTAAAAAATTAGTACAATCAGATGAAATAAAAAATATAATAAATATATTAGAAAAATTTTTAAGAACAAACAAAACATTATGTTATGGTGGTACAGCAATAAATAATATATTACCTGAACAAGATAGATTTTATAATAAAGATATAGAAATTCCTGATTATGATTTTTTTTCACCAAACCCAATTTATTGTGCTAAAAAATTAGTTGATATATATTATGCTAATGGTTATTTAGAAGTAGAAGCTAAATCTGGTGTTCATGAAGGTACATATAAAGTTTTTGTTAATTTTATCCCAATAGCTGATATAACATTTTTAGATAAAAAACTATTTTATAATTTATTAAAAAGATCAATAAAGATTAATGCTATTAATTACTGTCCAGCTAATTTTTTGAGAATGGCAATGTATCAAGAACTATCTAGACCTATGGGAGATGTTTCTAGATGGGAAAAGATTCTTAAAAGAAGTATTTTATTAAATAAAAATTATCCATTAACTGGAACAAAATGTAGCGATAATGATTTTATGAGAGATTATACAGATAATAAAGATAATCATTTTAAAATTTTTTCAATAGTAAGACAATCTTTTATTAATCAAGGTTTAGTATTTTTTGGTGGATATGCTGCATCATTGTATAGTAAATACATGCCTTATTATGAAAGAAAATTAATAAATAATATGCCTGACTTTGATATATTAGCCGAAGAACCTTATACTGCATGTATAATAGTTAAAGAACAACTGGAACATGAAGGTATAAATAATATAAAAATTTTAAAAAAACCACCTATAGGAGAATATATAAGTGAACATTATGAAATATGTATAAATAAAGATACAATAGCATTTATATATAAACCTAATGCATGTCATAGTTATAATATTATAAATATTAGTAAACAACAAATTAAAGTAGCCACAATAGATACTATGTTGAGTTTTTATTTAATATTTATTTATGCCGATACAGATTACTATGATGAAAATAGGATATTATGTATGTCGGAATATTTATTTAAAGTACAATTAAGAAATAGATTAAAACAAAAAGGGTTATTGAAAAGATTTAGTATTACTTGTTATGGTAAACAAAAATCATTGGAAGAAATAAAATCTGAAAAAGGAAAAATCTTAAAAAAATTAAAGGATAATATAATAACAAGAGACTCTAAGTTATATATAAATAATTTCTTTAAATACAATCCAAATACTAATCCATATACAAAAACAAAAACAAAAACAAAAACAAAAACAAAAACAAAAAAAAATAATAAAACAAAAAAAAATAATAAAAATAAAAAAAAATAATTACACATAATTTATTACATAACCCCAGTTAATATTATTCCATATAAGTTCATATATCATATATGAGAAAAATTGTATTAATTCAATAAAGATACTAACTTTTAAACTACTTCTATAGTTATTTGTATATAAATACGTTATAGTAAAGGTTATTATTAATGCAATTATTCTAAAAATAATAGATTTTAATAAAATTCTATTATTTGATTGTAGCCTACTACTATTTTTTGGATTTTGTATTTTTTCTTTATTTTCTTTTTCTGTTTCTAAAATTTGATTATCTATATCTTCAGAAATGCTATTACTTATAGACATTAAGCTACTTTATATAAAATAGCTTAATATTTAATTATATATATATATAGATATTTAACCTAATTTGGGAAATCCTACTAAATTGGCACCTATACCAAAACCAGCACCACTTCTTGCACTAGCACCCATTGTGGGGACAAATGTATCTAATATACTGAAAGTAGCAGCGGCCATTAATGCTATTATAGCTATTTCATCTAATTTTAATTGGCGCTTTTCGGGAGGGACAACAAATGCTACAATAGCAACCATTAAACCTTCTACAAGATATTTAACAGCACGTTTAACTAATTCACCGGTGTCAAAGTTCATTATTTATATAATAATAAATAAGAAAATAAAATTATAAATAAATTAATAAATGTATTTTTCTAAATTAATAATAAAAAATATAAAATTAAAAATAATTAATAATGACTTAAAATCATTATAATTTATATATATATTAACATATGTCAACAAAGAAAAAAAATATGAAATTAATTGATTTATTAGATGAAGATAAACCAATTGCCGGACAAAAGTATGTATGTTTAAGTTTCATTTCACCTGAAGAAATAATAAAAAATAAAGAAATTTTTATTTTTGATAAATTCCTAAAACAATTTGAATTGAGTAAAAGTATAGAAAAATTTGAACATTTTATTAATTTTATATGTCAAAAGTATAGTTTAAATAATGCAAAACTATTTGAAGACCTTAAAGAGTTTTGTGTAGAAGAAAAAGACAATTTATTTTTGACTACATTAGAAGATGATTTTAAATCATTTAAAGAAAAAAACCAAGATTATTTAGATAAAGAATTTAATGAAAATTATGAATTTCAAACTAGCACACGCGGTATAAAAGTTAGAGGTGTTTTTCCTTCAATAGAAGAAGGACAATTATATTGTAAAAAAATAAGAGAGAGCGATGAAAATCATGATGTATATCTAGGACAAGTTGGTGTATGGATGCCATTTCACCCTGATGCATATAAAACAGGTAAAGTAGAATATTTAGAAAAAGAATTAAATGAATTAATGCACGAAAAAAAGAAAAACGATGATATTAATAAAGAAAACTTCAATAAACGAGTTAAAGAAGCCAAAGAAAATGCTATTAAAGAAAATATTGAAAAAGCTAAACAAACAGGAAACAAATTAATGCAATCTATAAATGAAGACGGAAATCTAGTTAATAGCGACGAAATGGATGTTCCTGGTAAAAATTTACTATTTGGTGATGGTAAAGATGATGATGTAGCAACAGCTGATTTAAGGAATAAATTATTTAATGATGATAATGTAATAATAGGTATTGATAAGAGTAGTGATCATGGTGTTAGTGAAGTTTTAAAAAGTAAAGATGAAACAAGTAAAGATGAAACAAGTAAAGATGAAACAAGTAAAGGTGAAACAAGTAAAGATGAAACAAGTAAAGATGAAACAAGTAAAGGTGAAACAAGTAAAGATGAAACAAGTAAAGATGAAACAAGTAAAGATGAAACCAGTAAAGATGAAACAAGTAAAGACTAATATTTATGAATTAAATTTCAAAAGGTATAAAGATAAATTATATAATATTTTAATTAGTTAAAATATTATATAATTAAAAATTTTATAATACAATAATATGTGTGATATCAATTCAAAAATAAATTATACAGTAGACATTGATGAAGCTAATAATTTTACTGAAGATATTAAAAAAAAAATACCAAACATAGGAGGATTTTGTTCTAAATTCAAAATAAATAATACTCATTTGGCTACAAGTTGTGATGGTTGTGGAACAAAATTAGATTTAGCTAATAAATATAATAAATTAGATAATATTGGCATAGATTTAGTTGCCATGAATGTAAACGATTTAATTGCTGGTGGAGCAAAACCTTTATATTTTATGGACTATATTTCTATTGATAAAATTAATAGAGAAAAATGTAATAATTTAATAGACAGTATAAATCAGGGATGTTTACTGGCTAATTGTAAACTTATAGGTGGAGAAACTGCAGAAATGAGAGATATATATATTAAAGATAAATTTGATTTAGCAGGTTTTGTAATAGGTGAAACAATATATGATATTCCACGTATAAATCAAATAAACAATGATTGTTTTATTTATGGTTTGAAATCAAGTGGTCCACATTCAAATGGTTATACATTAATAAGAGATATATTAGATAAAATTCCAAAAGAAAATATAGATATGGATATTATTAATCAATTATTAGTTCCTACTAAAATTTACAATGAAGTATTAGATATATGTAGAGAGAATTCAGAAATAATATTGGGTATAGCACATATAACTGGAGGTGGTTTTAAAGATAATATAAAGAGAATATTACCAGAAAAATATGATTTCAAACTGTATAATTGGGAATTTCCAGATATATTTAAATGGATACAAAAAAATAGTAATCTAAATAGAGAAGAAATGTTAAATATATTTAACTGCGGTTATGGGATGGTTTTTATAACTAATACCTATTTAAATATACCAAATATAGATATAATTGGTTATATTATAGAAAAATAATATAATAATATTTATTATTATTATTATTATTATTATTATATGCATAAAAATAATGTATGTCAACTAGATGGTTGTAATAATAAATTACGATTATCTGACTTACATTGTAGATGTAATAAAATATTCTGTATAAAACATAGATTACCAGAATATCATAACTGTACTTATAATTATAAATATACTGAACAAGAAGAAAACAAAATTATAAATGAAATGAAATCCAAATCAGAAAAATATATCAAAATATAAATGGGGGGATATTACCATTTACTTTTTTTCACATTTATTTTAGGACCTTTCTTTTTATCTCGTGTATTAGGATCATACACTTCTTCATCATCATCAGAATTCATTTCTTTAGATATATCCCAAAATTCTTTAGACCCCAATTTAAAAGATTTATGGTGATCAGCTTTATACCAAAATATTTGGTCATTTAATCGATTTGATTTAGAGTTATTATTTATTACCAAACATTCATAATTTTCAGTACATTGATCCATAACTTGGCAAAATGACTCAAATGTAGGAAACATACCTGCATAATTCTCATAAATTCTTTTTCTATTTGATATATAAGGTTCTCTCAATATAAATACATAGTCAATATTAGTTCTCAAAGTAGGTGGAATACCTAATGGATATTGCATTGTTATTATTAACATCATTTTCCAATGACGACCATTCATAAATAACAATCTCATCATTTTATCTCTTGTCCAAGTCGCATCAAATAAACAATCATCTAATATAACAAATGCTCTTGGATCTATTGTTGTTTTCCTATATAAATCCATTTCTTTTTTAACCTGCTTTAAAACAGTTCTTTGACGCTTTAAAATATTTTCTATTATTGCACTATTATATTCATCATGTATAAATAATTTAGGAACATGTTCAGCATAAAACCCATTACCTGCTTCTGTTCCGCTTATAACAGTTCCCAATGGTATATCTTGGTGGTAATATAATAAATCTCTTACTAAATAAGATTTACCAGTATCACGACGACCAATTAAAACTATCACAGGTCCTTTATTTTCATCTGGTTTAAAACTTATAGATTTCATATCAAATTTCTTTAATTCTAAAGTCATATTAATTATATAATTAATAAAATATATTTAATTATATATTTTTACATATTTTAACATATTTTATTAATTATATAAGTAATAAAATATATTTAAAAGTATATATATATCATATTTTAGTTAAATTTATAAAATATATTTATATAATATTTTATAAAATGACTATTTATTACAAGAAAAATAATAATATTGATTTATTTTACCAATTAGAAAACAGTTACAATTTGATAAAACCACAAAATTATATTCCAATATATAATTATTTTTTTTATTTATCTAGCAATAATTATAATTGTATAAATTTAAATAATAAATATCATATTATTAATATAACCGAAAAGATTACTGATAGTAAGTTTATAGCAAATGTTTCAGATGATTCAAATAATATTATTAATAAAAAAATATTTATTAAATATAGCCCACTTATAGACCCTTGTAAATTTATGATAGGAAAATATGATATATCATATGATATTACTACTCTACCTACATTAGATAATTCTAATTGTACTTTAAATAAAATACAAGATATGAATAATTCAGCATATACAGATGGTTTTTTTTCATATTTATCTAGTTATTTATTAAATAATCACAAATTTATAAATGGAATAGATTATTACGGTGGATTTTTATGTATAAAAAAAGATTTTTATTGTAATATAGAAGATGATATAGATTATCTATCAGAATCAACATATTTTCATGAAAACATTGATAAATTATTTAAAATAATTGATATAGATAAAGTAAAAAATTTATTTAACAAAACAAAAAATAACTATAAGAAAAAAAATATTAATATTGACGATTCTTATATAGAATTAAATGATATTATAGAATTATCTAATAACGATACAAATAACGATACAAATAACGATACAAATAACGATACAGATAACGATACAAATAATGATACAAATAACGATACAAATAACGATACAAATAACGATACAAATAACGATACAAATAA
>Ga0163111_10001528_pt1 | contig 14341 bp, 13 predicted proteins | sample CRUFie1St18metaG_FD_109645 | JGI IMG/M metagenome (GOLD analysis project Ga0163111, IMG submission 109645) | Marine microbial communities from the Costa Rica Dome - CRUD Field 142mm St18 metaG | ecosystem: Environmental > Aquatic > Marine > Oceanic > Photic zone | place: Costa Rica: the Eastern...
CGCCGCGATCGAACAGACGCACACGGCGACGCACGCGACGAGCAGTTGCGTGAGAGTAAACGTCCGTCGTCGTCGTCGTTCGACCTCGTCGGCGGCGCCGCGTTCGATGGAGTCGTACGCGTTCATCGTCGGGGACGCGTCGAGGAGTGAATTGCTGACGCGGAAGCGCGGTTTTGGAAAACTTTTGTAATTTTGTAATTTTGTAAGTTTTATTAAACATTTTAATCCACAATGCGTCCCCACTTTTTGCTTGTAATTTTGTAATTTCGTAAGCTTACAGAATTATAGAATTACAGCGCCTGTAATGAGAGCTTTGGAAACGCGAATTAGAAATATGGAAGGGACGAGCGAAACGAGAGGCGCAACGTGAATCCCCTCACGGCTACTACGCTCGAGCGACGTCGCCGCCGCGCGCGCCGATGGCGTGGACGGTGGTTCTCCTCGCCTACCCCAATCGACTGTACCCGAGCGCGCGGTCGAAATACTTGATCGGGAACCCGGTGGCGGAAAACTTTGCCTTGGTCGCCGCATCCAAAGTCCCATACACCTCGATCGAGAACCGATCGCCGAGCGCCTCGTGTCGCGCCACGAACTCCACCAACGGTGGGTTCTCGAGATGAAACAGCAACGCGTCCGCGTCGGCGTACACCTCGCTCCACGCGAACGCGCACGCGTCGTCCGGGTCGCGGACGAAGGTGTGATGTAACATGCCGGGCTCGGACGCGCGCACGCCCTCGTCGGCGACGCGCGCGGCGGCGACGTACGCGTCCACGTTCTCGGGCTTGGCCCGGCACCGAGCGATGAGAAGGAACGGCTTCGGTTCGTCGTCCTTCGTCATGACGCGTCGCTGTTCGACGACGCGAACGGGGACGAGGAGATGCGTCCCTCCACCCCGCTAAACCCTCGCTAAACCCTTCGCCGCGATCTACGCGCCAGAAAATACACGGAGTGAATCGCCAAACCCGTTGGCGCCCCGCGGGTGTGTGTGCCAGTGCGAGCCCTTAGGTAACCAGCCGCGCGAAGATCAAACATGGACCCAGACTCGCGGGTGCTGTCACGGGTGTCGCGGGTGTTGTCACGGTCGGTCGGACATACGGAGCCTCACTATTTACCCATATGACATCATATTTTAACGGATCTATGGCTATCATCCCGTACATAAAGTCGGGTTTATTACTGTACTGTACATGCTACGCGTCGCTCCCGCTCGACCACTCGCCTTCTTCGCGTTCTACCGCCGCCGGCTTCGGTTTCACCACCGGTACCCGCACCTTTTCTCTTTTCTCTTCCCTTTGTGGAACGTGATCCCAACGTTCGGCGTCGACGCCGTTCCCACCTTCGCGTCGCTTTTTCGAACGTCTCCTGTCCCGTCCATCGCTTTTTCTTCGCCTCGTCTCGCCCGCGGCGTCTCGTCGCGGCGTCTCTCTCTCTCTCTCGCCCTCGGCTCGGCGCTTATCGTCGATCCTCGCGTTGGCGCTCGCGATGGCGCGCACGGTGTTACCGAAAAACTTCAAGTTGGGACGCGGTTTCACCGGCGACGCGCGCGCGACTTCGGGTGTCGGAACGGTTGTCGGCGCGCCGCCGGCCCAGGACGCGCGCACGGGCGCGCTCGCGCGCGCGCGCGATGCGTCGCTCGACTCGACGCTTCGTGAGTATTCGCGCGCGCGCGCGAGCGCGCGGGCGTGGCCGTCGCCCTCGGGGGACATCGAGACGCCGCGACCGGGCGACGAGTGCGGAGTCGACGCGCCGAACGCGTCGAAAAGTATTGATCACCGACGCGAGCGGCCGTGAATAATGATAAAAGAATCTACCACTGTAGGCTATTAGGAACCTGGTATTACGCGGATGCGGGGGACTGTTGACCCGTCACCGCGAAATACTCGAGCAACATGTTGTTCTCGGGCGCGAGACCGACGGCGGCGCGGAAGAAATTTTCCAGCATGGCGCGTTGCTTCGCGAGAGCGTTCACGATGGGCATACCGTTTAGCACGAGCGGGGCCTTGCTCCAATACGAGAGCAACACCGCGATGGGGTGAATGCTGTGAAACTGTTCGCCTTCGCACTTGACTTCGACGCGCGTCAAGAGTTCGGCCACGAGACACAAGTCCAGGATGAGCGGCGCCGCGAGCAAGGAGTCCTCGCACGTGTTGTGCATAACGATCGTGTTTTCGCCGTTCATGAAAATTGCGCTGGTGTACTCATCCATCGCTCGCTTGCTATCGCCGACATTCGGGACGTACTTGATCACGACGGTGTGATCGGGCTCCTCGCCCTCGTCGTAAAGCAGCGGATTACTCGCCACCATGTCTGAAACCACGTTCGCCTTGGAGATTTCCTTGGATCGGAAAGTCTGCGGCGCACTCAGGTTCAAACCATCGTTGTTACCTAAGTGATTGTAGCTCACGATGGATGTCGGCTTTAAGCCAGCGCCGATGAGGTAGTCGACCAACACCGACTTCATCTTCGTTTGACCAGTCTTGAAATCATCTCCACCGATGATCGAGTTCAGGCGAACCGCCGCTTGCACGACGCCTGGCACGAACGTGTTCTGTGGACTTCCGTTAATGAACGGTGTGTGCTCGTCTATGCACGCCAAGGCGAACAAGGTACTCGGCGAAATCTCTTCCTCGCCCGCTTTGATGGCGTTTCGCAAGTTTTCTTCTGTGTCGTGCACGCCCTCGCGCGTTTCCGAGTAACGCTCCGTGTTCGCCGTCCACAAAACGACGACACTATCGATTCCATTCTTTTCCTTGAAATCGCGAATGTCAGCGCGAATCTGCGCCATCTGCTCCGTCTTTGACCCGCCGATGACATTGTTTGCGCGAGACAACTGATTGCTCGCGACAAATTTCGGATCAAAGACGCTCGCTCGCGGCTTCATCCCCTCCATACGGGGTCGGAGCTGCCTTTGTAAATCGAAGTCTAAAACTTTGGCTCGCTCCATCGCGTCCGCCAAATTCGCTTCGTTGATGTCCCATCCGTCGACGATGACGTCGTTCGGGTTCGCTAGCGGCATCAACGACTTAAACGGCACGTAAACCTCCTCGCCTTCGAGATGTCCAACTCGGCACGTCCCACTCTGCGTGAGTGAGCCGTAATAATTAGGCTTCCGCACCCCATCCTTCGTATTCCACGTCACGTCGTGCTTATTCGCCAGCATACCCGCCGTGAGCGTCGATCCGTTATTCCCGCCCCACCCAACGAGCATGATCCCAACCTTCGGCACGCTCGTCCGCGTCCGAATCGTAAAATTCTTCGTCTCCGGCACGAGCGCGAAGCATTCCTTCCCCTCAACGCTCGTCGACGTCCTTCGCTCCACCCTCGTGCTCGCGTACGCGTGCTCGCTCTCCACGTACTCGATCCCCGTCGCCCCGTCCTCGATCGTCCGCACCGTCGCGCTCTCCACCGTGAACTTATCGATCAACATCTTCGTCCGCGCCCGCGCGCCCGCGCGTTCGCCCCTCGCGCGTCGCGCGTCCGTTCGTTCCGTTCGATCGCCGCACGATGGTCGATCGATCGCGTCGCGTCGCTCGCGTCGCTCGCGCGCGTCGTCTCGCGCCGCGGCGCGGGGCGCCGACCGTTCGCGCGTCGTTCGTCGAGCGCGTCGGCGTCTCGGCGACGCGCGCGCGCGTGTGCCGACGTCGACGACGCGCGCGCGACGTCACGGCGCGATCGCGGTCGTGATTTATCGATCGCCGCGCGCATAAAACATAAGTCTCGCGGCGTCTCGAATGCGCATGAGCGGGCGCGCGCTGCCGATATATCGGGATGTGTTCGGACACGCGGGTATAATAGACACAGTGAGGTTGATGTTTCACATCTCGCGGCGCGGCACATCGCGCGTCGCGCGACGCGACGACGCCGCCGACGACGCGACGATCGCGACGATCGCGGCGAGGTTCCGAGACCGCGCCGAACCCGACGGTCTCGAACGCGCACCGCCGTCCGGGTCGACCGCGCGTCGACTCGACGTCGCGCGCGTCGACTTGAATCGACGCGGCGAAATTTGAAAATTTGAAACGACGCCGCCGACGAAGGATGGACGCCGAGGCGAAGCGACGGCGAGTGACGGCGGAGGCGTCGTTGGCGTCGCCGCCGACGGTGCGCGCGCCCGCGGGGGCGTTTGAAACGCCGGCGCGCGGGAAGACGGATGGGGAGGCGCGGGACGGCGGCGCGAGCGGGGCGTCGACGGCGACGCCGCTGCCGACAAAGAGGAAAGCGCGCGCGGGCGAAACGGGGGAAGGGATGGTTTTTGCGGCGATGCCGACGTTCGCGCGGGCGCTGAGAGACGCGTCGAACGCGAATGGGGCGGATTGGGCGCGCGCGGAGGACGCGCGGGCGGCGACTCCGTGCCGCGGCGGGCGACCGTTGGCGTCGCCGCCGCCGATGAAGGCGTCGACGTCGCCGCCGGCGCCGCCGCGAAAGCAGGCGCTATCGTACGGGATGTCGTACGGATACACGCCTTCGCGAGGGGACACGCGATACGATGCGAGCGAGCGGGTCGATTGCGAGGAGCCGGCGACGCCGGCGCTCGCGGGACCGTGCGCGATGATTCCGAGCGCGTTGGACGCCGCGCTTGGGTTGCCCATGATCGACGGCGCCGCGCTTCGCGCGTTATTAGCGAATCACGAGTCCGGTGGCGCCGGTGGGCCGGAAGTCGTCGCCATCGATTGTCGATTTCCGTTCGAGTACGCGGGCGGCCGCGTGCGCTCGGCGTTGAATCTGTATTCGCCGACGGACGTGCAGAAATTTCTCGCGTCTCGCGCGACGACGAGCGCAAACGTAGTGTACGTGTTTTACTGCGAGTTCAGTAGCGAACGCGCACCGCGCATGTGGCGACATGTGCGGAACTTGGATCGAAGAGATCACATGGCTACGTATCCGGCGCTCTCGTTTCCGCACACGTACGTCTTGCAGGGCGGCTACAAGCACTTTTACGAATCCTTTCCAGAGTGTTGCGAGGGCGGTTTCGTGAGCATGTCGGACACGCGCTACACCGACGCGTGTCGCGAGTTCACGTCGCAAAGCCGAGAGGTCTGGTTCGTCGCGCAGCGCGCGAAATCGATGACGCACGCGCCGTCGCCGTCCGACGAAGCTTTGTTTCGATCCGCCGAGCGATTTCGAGGCGCCGTTCGCGGACGAGGCATCGATTTCACGGGCATGGACGACGATTGATCGACCGATCGCCGCGTTCGCCGACGCCCCGCCGTCGCGCACGAGTCGTAGAATTGTGAACCGCGCCGCGAATCCGCGACGCGACCCTCCGATGACGGTGACGCGCGACGGTTGGTCGAAACGGTTGATGCAACATCAGGAAATGCGCGTGATGTGTCGCTACGAGTCGGCGAGGACGTTCGCGCCGCGGATCGCGTACGACTCGGACTCTTCCGACTACTGAAGCGAAACGAATGGGCGACGAAAAGAAACGACGTGAATGAGTCGGTAAACGAAACGCAGAAACGCAGAAACGAATGTAAACGAATGTAAACGAAATGTAAACGTGTGCTACGACGCGTACCGCGCGAGCGAAAATGGCCGAGGCGCCGAGGCATCCGTCGACCAGTCGTACTCCGCGTACGAGATTCGCGGTATTTTACCGCTCGTCAGCGCGGTCTCCAGCGCCACCTTGGATTCATCTTTCAGTCTCGGCGCAATGAATCTCAACACCTCTGTCGCGCCCGCGCCGAAATCTCGCGCGTACCACTGCATGATTTTCGACAGGCGCACTTCATTCTTGCGAGCGTCCACGGCGACGGTGCCGTTGAGAAAGGCTTCGGCTGCTACATCGAGTTGCGCGTCGATTTTATTCGCTGAATACGCTCTGATGGGCGGACACGCGTTCGCTCCGCAGTTCAACGCGAAGTGAATCCTGGCGTCACGCTTGGAGAGCGCGTATTTCGCCGCGCCGTCATCCTTGAAATATTTTGTCGCAAACTTCTTAGTCGGATGCGGCGCGTTGGCGCGAAGCAGTCCGTGCTCGATATCGTCCAAGGAATAAAATTTACCCCCAATATTGTACCCGACGCTTCCGTAAAACGCTAGCCGCTCGCGCGCGTTTCTTGGAACGCCCACGTTTACGAACGCGTGTTTCACCCCGACGTTGTACACGTTCAAAAGGAACGCCTTGCGAGCGTCTTCGTTTGCCAACTCGCCTTGATTCAATCGAATCGCTCGCAATTCGCATGTCGCCTCCTCAAACGCGCCGTACTGATCGTCCAGAGCGATGCCTTCGTAATTCACCATCCCAGTCTCCGCCGAGACGTGATACGACTCGATGATGGAGAACATCTTTCTCAAGTACGCGGCCGCGTCCACGGGCTTGGAGCTCACGCGATCTTTCCACGCGGTCCTGTAGGAATTCAAGACCCTGCGATCCAAGTCCATAGGCAGCGCGTATCGCACAGGACTACCCCTAGGAATCAACGCTCCCTCCTTCACGTACGCCTCGAGCGTGTGAAAATCATCCACATCGAACTCGAACTCGCCCTCGCCCGTGCGCGCCGTCATGTCAGCCAGCGCGAGCGCGTCGACGATTTCATCCTTTGACATCGTCGGCGGCTCGTTCGCTCGCTCCGCACCACCAAAACACGAACACCCACCCGACGACGACGCCATCATCGTCGCCTCCGCGCGTCGATACCGCATCGCGTGCTTCATCGTCTCCGTCATTCGAGCGTACGTCGTCGCTCGCGTCCTCGTCTTCTTATTCGCCTTCTTCCCCTCGCTCTCCTCTCCCTCGCGCGTCTCCAGCTTTATCGATTTAGACCTTCCATAGATCGACTTTCCACCCGGATCGTCCCTTTCGTCGTCCTCCACGTCTCGCAGCGCCCGCGGCAACGCGTCGACGTCGCAGTCGCCGTCCCTCAACAGCTCGCGCGCCAGCTTTCCCGTCCGCGCCAAGTGCGTGATCTCAACCTCCGATCCGACGTACTCGGCGTTAAAGAACACGGCGGGGGTGTAACGGTGTCCCGCGAGCGCTTTCAAGCCTTCCAATCGCGTCGACCGCGCGTCGGGCGTCAACGCGTCGAGATTAATTTTGTGAAATTCAGACTCTTGCACGCCCTCGTCGCGCAGCGCCGCGAGCGCCTTCCTCGCGCGCGCGCACGAGCCCTCGTGGAACACCGTCACGCGCGATACCGGCATGGTCGGTCGTCGGCGCGCGTCGTCGCGGTGTGCGGGCGCGGCCGAGCCCGGACGCACATCGACGCGCGAGGCGAGGGCCGACGACGAACGCGACGCCGCGCGCCCGCGACGGGAGAGCGCGCGCGACGGCTCGGAAGCGCATCCATGTGCGCGGTTTCGCGCGCGCGGGCGTTCGCGACGCCGCGCGCGGCGCGCGCCGGACGCGACACGAATCGACTTTCTCGGCCGGTGCGAACGCGCGGCGGCGATGATTCGCGGCGGATGCGACGCGCGCGAGCGCGCGGCGGTGATGACGACGCGATGAGACGGGCGGTGACAGACGCGCGCGTCGAGCGCGCGCGCGAGGGAGACGTAGAGGTCCAGGAGGAGGAGGAGGAGGACGAGGTGGCGGCGTCGGCGTCCGACGTCGCCTTCGACGCGTTATCGGCGGCGGTGCGGATGCCGGCGATCGAGCACGCGCGCGCCGTCTTCCGGGACCGCGGGTCGACTGAGCTGTTTGAGCCGGGAAAGAGCTCCGACTTACTCGAGCGGTTTATCGAGCGCGAGATGGATGAGGTAGAAGTCGCGGTGAGCGCGTGCACGGTGAAGGAGGCCAAATGCTCGACGTGTAAAACTGGTTACAGTGACGTCGTGCTTTTACAAGCGTTCGATTGGTTGTCGACGAAGCGTTCGTTACACAGCGACAAGTCTTACTATCGGAGAATTGAGGATCGAGTGCCGATGATAGCGGATTTCGGGTTTACGCACGTTTGGTTGCCTCCACCGTCGTTATCGGTAGACGAGCACGGTTACATGCCGTCGGAAATTTACAACTTGGACGGTAGCGAGTACGGCGATGAAGCGGAGCTTAAATCGTTGGTACAGGCTCTGAAAAAAGCCGGAATAGCAGCCGTGTGCGACATCGTCATCAACCATCGTTGCGCTGAGTACGCTTCGGATGGCCGCTTCATCTCGTTTGCGGACGAAGTAACGCCGAGCGGGAGACGAATAAATTGGGGAGCTTACGCCATCGTCGGCGACGATCCATTTTTTCGCGAAGGTCAAGGAGCCAACGATAGTGGCGACTCGATCGAAATCGCCCCTGATCTCGACCACACAAACGCCGAGATTCGCGAAGCGATCATCGAGTGGTTGAACTGGTTGAAAGATGACATCGGTTTCAGCGGATGGAGGTTCGATTTCGTCCAAGGCTACGCTCCGAATTTCGTGAGAGAGTATGTGGAGAAAACGGTTGGATTTGAGCAATTCTGCGTCGGCGAGAACTGGGTCGGGATGACGTGGTCGGGAAGCTTTCTCGAGTACAATCAAGACAAGCCGAGACGCGTGCTCGTGGATTGGTTGAACGCCGCAGACGAATGCGCGGCGTTGTTCGACTTCGTGACCAAGGGAATTCTACAAGAAGCAGTCAAGCGAGTAGAGTTTTGGCGGCTACGAGACCAGCAAGGCGGCATGCCTGGGCTTGCCGGCTGGGTACCGCAAAGTGCTGTGACATTTCTCGACAACCACGATACCGGATACCCGCAGAATCACTGGCCGTTTCCACTCGATCGTCTCGGTTTGGGTTACGCGTACACGCTTCTGCATCCCGGCATTCCCTGTGTGTTTGGCCCGCACATTTGGTGCTGCGACGAAAACTTGGGTTGGTCCCAATCGCTAACATCAGAAATTCGAGCTTTGTTGAGCTGCCGTAAGCTCGCCAACGTGTGCTGCGAGAGCAGAGTTGACATCAAAATCGCCGAGAGCGATTTATACGTCGCGTTCATCGATGACAAACTCATCGTCAAGCTAGGGCCGAGATACGACGTTCCGGGTGAAATACTCGCTCAAATCGCAGAGTTCGAGCTCGCAACGCACGGCGACGATTACGCGGTGTGGATTCGAAAAGAGTTACTCGAACAACCGTTCGAGGAGTGAGCATCGCGAGCGCCTTGGTAAGCATTTCGTTCATCGTTTTACATTTCGTCGGTGTTCCACATCTTCTTCCAAATCTACTCGAGGCTAGCCACGCGCGCAGAAATTTGCGACGCGTGCGCGACGAGACGTCGCGCGGCTTCGACCGCGAGAGACGCTCCTTTCATTCCCGGTCGCATCTCGCCATCTTTTTCGTAGTACTCGCGAATGTTGACCAAAACTTTCCCTTTGTACTTGCTCACCGTGCACCGTCGCGTGTTCGACATCTCGCACACCAGCTGCTCTTGGCTCGACGCCTCGCACGCCTCGATGGCGCTCGCCACTTTATCGATGTTCGCGTCGAGCACCCGCCACTGCGCCGAAGACAACGAAATCCCTTTCTTCCCCGGCTTGTACGGTCCCTCGCCACCGGCTTGATAGTACTCGCGAATGTCAACGAGCGTCGTTTCCTTCCACTTTCGCACCGTCACGCGCTTCGTCTTCGACAGCGCCACGACTTCGTTCTCCACCGCGTCGTCGCCGCCCGCGCTCGTCGCCGCGTCCGTCGTCGCCGCGTCCGCCGTCGAGCTCGCCGGCCGCGCGCTCTGCGTCGTCGCCGCCTCGCTCGCACCGATCCTCGCGTTCGCCACGAACCACCTCGGCGCCCCGCCCTCGCCGTCTTCTCTCCTCGCCGTCCCGCGCGCCGCCATCGCGTACAGCGCCTTGTTCACCGCCGTCTTGTCGCGCTTCAAAAAGATCGCCAACGCCTTCGCCTCCGTCCCGTCCTCTCCGATCGCCTCCAGCGCCGCCAACACTCGCGTTTCATCCAGCGCGCTCTCTTCCGCCGTCGCGCTCGCCCTCTTATTCCCTCCGATCGTCGGCGACCCCTCGTCGTCGACGCGTTCGCGCTTCGTCGTCGCCGTCGTCGTCGCCCCGCGCGCGCCGTCCTCGTTCGCCGCCACCGCCGCGTCCGCGCGCCCCAGGAACGCGTCGATCTCGTTTTGCACGACGATTCGATCGACGTCTCGCCCGTCGTCGCCGCGCGCCGCGCGCAGGGCGTCGCGCACGGCCTCGCGCACCGAGCGTTCGGTCGCGCGCTCTAAATCGAGCGTCGGCAGCAGCGCGCGGCACGCGCGGCGCGTCTCGAGCGCGTCGAACGTCGGCGCGTCGTCGCTCGACATCCCGCTCGGGCGGCGCGCGCGACGTCGCGCGCCGTCGTCGTCGCGCGTCGCGACGTGACGTCGCGCGCGCATCGACGTCGCGTCGACGAGACTTCGCGACGCGACGACGACGCGCGCGCGGGCTCGACGACGGCGCGCGAGGGCATCGTCGACGCCGCGGTCTCGCGCCGAGGCATCGCCGACGCGCGCGCGAACGCGCGGACGATCGATTCGGAATGATGACGACGGCGGCGTCGGCGCGTCGACGGGCGATGTCGCTGATGCGCGACGCGGTGACGCGCGCGACGCCGATGCGCGCGACGACGACGCGCGCGATGACGCATCGCGCGTCGACGGCGGCGACGACGGCGCGCGCGTCGACGAGGACGCGCGCGGGGACGGCGGCGACGGCGACGGCGGCGGCGGCGGCGGCGGCGGCGCTCGCGGCGACGACGGCGGGACGCGAGGCGAGCGCGGAGGCGCCGAGGACGAGCCCGGCGGACGCGGCGCTCGGAGGCGCGCGCGTGACGCTGTATCAGTACGACGTGTGCCCGTTCTGTAACAAGGTGAAGGCGTTTTTGGATTATCACGGGACGCCGTACGACGTCGTGGAGGTGAACCCGATGACGAAGGGCGAACTGGGATGGGTCGAGGATGGATGGAAAAAGGTCCCGATCGTCACCGTGGGGGACGAAAAGTTGAACGATTCGAGCGCGATCATCGCCGAGCTCACGAAGCGGTTCGACGCGAGCGGGTCGAGCGCGAACGCGGGGGCGTGGTTCGGGGCGAAGAAGACGAAGGCGTACCTCGAACGCGAGGCGACGTGGACGAAGTGGGTCGACGAACGCTTCGTGCACGTTTTGACGCCGAACATCTACCGCACGTGGGCGGAAGCGGTGAAATCTTTCGATTACATCACAAAGAGAGGGAATTTTGGGTACTTTGAGCGCGAGAGCGCGAGATGGGTGGGGGCGGCGTCCATGTACGTCATCGCCCATCGCGTGCTGAAGAAGCGACACGGAATCGAGGACGAGCGCGCCGATTTATACGCCGAGTGCGACAAGTTCGTCGACGAAGCGGTCGGCTCTCGTAAATTCTGCGGCGGCGATGCGCCGAATAACGCAGATTTGTGCGTGTTCGGTGTCTTGCGCGCCGTGAAGACGTTTGAGACGTTCGCGGACGTCATGGCGAACACTTCGATCCGCCCCTGGTACGAGCGCATGGAAAAAGCCGTGGGACCGGCCACCCGCACGGACGGCTTAGAGAACTGACTACATCCAAACGAATTATACTACACTCTACACTAGCGCGATTATTTTTAAATGCAAAGCACTCGTCTCTCACGAAGGTTCGACGCGCCGCTCGGCCCACGCCGAGGGCGGCCGCGCGCCCGTCTCGACGAAGGCCAAGTACGACTCCAGCACGTACTTCCCGATCGGCGTGAAATTCTCCCGCCCCTCTCTCAGGCTCCTCGCCAACTCATCCAGGCTCACGAATCTCGCCGCCGCCACTTCGCCGTCCGCGAATTCGATTTCGGCGTCGTCCCTGAGCACGATTTCAAAGCACGCGCCGAACACTCGCATGTACGCGTCCTCGTACGGAAACGTGAACAACTCCCGCACGCTCGCGCCTCTCGCCGCATCGCTCCCGAGCTCTTCCTCCAGCTCCCGTCGCATCGTTTCCTCGTACGTCTCCGCCGCCGCCGCCTCGCCGTCGCGCCCTCGCTTCGCGCGCACCACGCCGCTCGTCGCCGCGTCCGTCCCGCCCGGCCACACGTCCTTCGTCTCGCTCCGCCGCGTCACCAGCGCGTCGAGCGCGCCGACGCCGCCGTCGCGAGACGCGTCGAGCGCGCCGACGCCGCCGTCGCGAGACGCGCGCAGGACGACGCCGAACGCGCCGCGGCCGAGCGCGCGCTCGCGCACCGTCACCGCGCGCGTCTCGCCGCCGACGAATGCATTCAGCTCGTCCACGCGCGCGCACAGCTCGTCGCTCGCGCTCGACGACGACGCGAGAGCGCGACGACGTTCTCTTCGAGCGCGCGCGCGAATCGGCGCCGGACGCGCGCGCGCGGCGAGCGCGCGCGGCGCCATGCGGACGCGCGCGCGCGCGCGACCGACGGGCGCGACCGACCGCGCAATATGTGTATACGTAAACAGTGAGAAATACACGAACGTACGAACGACACCGCCGTCGCGCCATCAAATCTCATATTTAAGGCTCTTTCCGCGCGCGCCGGCGCGGCGACGTCGCGGCGCGCGCGACGCCGCACACATCGACGCGCCATGCACGCCGCGCTCACGTTCTCCAACGCCGTCGCGTCCAAGACCGCGCTCGCTCGAGGTACGAATCGTCGAATCGGACGCGCTCCGGGCGACGCGCGACGCGCGACGCGCGACGCGCGACGACGCGCGCGCGACGGCGCGCGACGCGGTGGGAGGCGCGCGCGCGGCGATGAGGGGTCGCGGGCGCGCGCGCGCGGCGCGACGCGTCGCGCGATCGCGGGAAGAGGACGATGCGTTTCTCGACGATCGCTCGACGGCGCGCGACGGGCGAACGCGCGTCGCGCGCGCGGGAGGAAGGGGGAGATAAGAAGCGCGCGGACGGGGCGGTGACTGACCTGGAACCCTAAACGCGGGGTCGCGCGCGCGCAGGCTCGACGACGGCGTCGCCGGCTCGAGGGGCTTTCATCGTGCGCGCGGCGCAAAACAAGGTTGCGCGCACGCGATTGTCGCAAAAGGAACGCTTGTATAACAAGGCGCGAAAGTCTGAAATCACGACGCGAATGAAGAAGGTTTTCGTCAACGCGAGCGAACTCATGGCGGCGGACGCGTGCACGGAGGCGGATATTAGCGGTTTGGAAACGTTGATCTCGGAAGCGACAAAGTCCGTGGATAAGGCCGTGGCGCGGGGGATCTTGCACAAGAACACCGGCGCTCGACGCAAGGCGCGCATGTCCAAGTACAAGCAAGAGTTGCGACGGGACAAGGGTCTCTTGACGGCGTAAACGCGCTCGGCGAGAAGAATACAATTCTTTATTCGACAACGATAGGCGGGAGGCGTGAGAGTGTATTGTGTGTACGTGATCAACGATTAATTAGAAGAACTGGCGACGCGCGCCCACGTAGACGTTTGTAACCCAACGACGACGACGACGCGGCTACCGAAGACGCGCGCGACGGCAGTCGCCGCCTCGCGCGCGCGACTCCCCACCCATGCGCGCCGCGCTCGCGTCCCCTCGCGCCGCTCGTCCCGCGACGACGATCGTCCGCGCGCTTTCGACCGCTCCGCGCGCGCCGCGCGTCGCCGACGGCGAAACTCTCGACGTGCTCGGCGCCTCGAAGCTTCGCGTGGTGCAAAGCAAAGTCGGCTACCGCACGGGCGTCGACGCCCTTGCCCTCGCGTGGTTCGCGAGACGAAGCCGCGGCGACGTCGAGAGTTTCGCCGATCGCGCGTGCGACCTCGGGGCGGGCTCGAGCGGGGCGGTCGGGCTCGCGTACGCGCTGTCGGGAGCGCGGCCCGCGCGCGCGACGTTCGTCGAGGCGCAGCGGGACAGCTGCGAGAGGCTTCGACGAAGCGTCGAGACGAACGCGCGAGCGAGCGATGCGTTCGACGTCGTGCTGGGGGATGTCGTGGAAGACGCGCGGGCGCTGCTGGACGATCGTAAAATGCGGCGGGAGTTCGATGTGGTGCTGACGAACCCACCGTTTTTCGAGGCGACGCGCGGGACGCCGCCGAAGAATAAAGAGAAAAAAGGCGCTCGGTTTGGCATACTGGAGGATGGAGGCGCGGCGACGATTCACGACTTTATCGGGTTCGCAAAGGAGGCGCTGAGAGAGGATGGAGAATTTTTTGTCGTCTACCCCAGTCTTGGCCGCGCGCGGTTGTTGGCGGCGATGGTGGCGGCATTCGGCGACGACGCCGTGCGCGCGACGGATGTGTTCGACCACGAAGGCGCGCCGCGGCCGAGTTTAGTATTCGCCCGCGCGACATTGCGAGGATATTCAGGCGATGCGGTCGAGACGTCGTGCGCGCTTTACCAGGAGGCGCGCGTGGGAGAGGGGAAGCGGGCGTACGTGGATTCGTTTGAGATGTTTCTTCAACGCGTCGCGCAGGCCGGCGTGTGAAGAGTGTTGTAATAAATTACAGTA
>Ga0163111_10001529_pt1 | contig 14331 bp, 16 predicted proteins | sample CRUFie1St18metaG_FD_109645 | JGI IMG/M metagenome (GOLD analysis project Ga0163111, IMG submission 109645) | Marine microbial communities from the Costa Rica Dome - CRUD Field 142mm St18 metaG | ecosystem: Environmental > Aquatic > Marine > Oceanic > Photic zone | place: Costa Rica: the Eastern...
GGACAATGCAGATACCAAATTGGGCATTAGCTATATCACAACTTGACATATTCTTTGAAGGGAGAATAAATATATAAACACATACAAATCACAAATCTGACACAGTTACTTGGACAGCCCCTCCATTTACTATCAAATTGTTGTTCATGCAGTATAGTTGAGGCCGTTTTACGAAAACCATGTACTGTAACTTGTCCTCTATAACCCATAACATGTATTACCTTCATTAGGGTATTATCACTCATAACGGCACTTGGCTTACTTTGGCTTGGAAATATATAATCAAAACCATTATTGCCCGTTATTTGATGTATCTGCTTTAATATTTCAATAGCTTGCCTAGAAAGCGGCACAATATGTACCTCGTTCATCTTCATCCGCTCGGCAGGAATACGCCACTCTTTCTTTTCAAAATCAATTTCTTTCCATTTTGCACCCCTTAGCTCAATACTTCTTACAAAGGTTAGTATTATCAGTTTAAATGCCAATTTAGTTAAAAGCTTTCCATTATGGTTAATTTCGTAATCCTCAAGTCTTTTTAAAAACTTTGGCAAATCCTTCTCTTTTAAAAATGCTCTACCTTTAGTCTTTGTTGGTGGTATAGCCCCCTTCAAATCGGCAGCAATATCTCTTTCTGCTCTACCAGTTGCTATTGCATAACGAAATACCTTACTACACATCTGCAAAGTTCTATGAGCTAAATCAATATTGCCAGCCTCTTGCACCCTCCTTACTGCATCTAAAACTTCAGGCGCTGTTACAGCTTTAACTGGACGCTTGCCAATCACAGGGAATATCTTACTCTCAAATCTCTTAAGTATGTTTTCAGCATGTTTAGGCTTCCACGTATGCTTATTTTGCTCATGCCACTCACGGGCAACATTCTCAAAGCTATTTTCATAATCTTGTTTAACTTCTAGCTTTTTTAGCTTCTTAATTTCAGCAGGGTCTTGGCCTTTATCCAATAGCTTTTTAGCGTTAATACATTTCTCTCTTGCATCTGCTAGGGAAACAATAGGGTAAACACCTAATCCTAATCTGCGCTCTTTATCGTTAAAGTAATATTTAATACGCCAATATTTCCCCCCTTTTGGGGAAACTTCTAAATATAAGCCGTATCCATCAAACAAGCGGTATATCTTATCTTGCGGCTTGGCGTTCTCTACAGTTTTGGCGTTTAACTTTCCCATTTATCATAACCTATGGGGAAACATTTTTGTTTCCCTTTAGCATGTTTCCCTATTTTATACCTTATAACGCTTGGATATAGTTGGATAATATAGGACTCCACAAGACAACGCCTAGCACAAAACCCTTGTATACTCAAGGTTTTCGTGGATTATACTGGATTGTGTTGGATGTGCTAAAACAAAAGTTTTGGCGACCCCTACGGGAATCGAACCCGTGTTTTCACCGTGAAAGGGTGACGTCCTAGACCGCTAGACGAAGGGGTCGCATATAGAAACGAGAGCAGGTATATAAAACCTACAGCAATAACTTACAACTAAAAACTTATAGTTAAACAAATTTATAATGCGTATCTAATCAGAACCTTCAGCTATATTTGGATTTAGCTTTTGCTGGGCCTCTTTTTCACTTTTAAATACAGGTAGTTTTACAGTAAAACTACTACCAACACCTAGCTTACTTTGTAAAGATATATCCCCTCCCATTAACTGAGCCAAATTACGTGATAGTGCCAAGCCTAGCCCTGTACCCTCGTAATTACGGTTCATTTTATTTTCTACCTGTTCAAAGTTTTTAAATATTTTGATCTGGTTCTCATCACTAATGCCAATACCATTATCAATAATACTGATATTAACAAATTTTTGGTCTCTAACCTTTTCTTGCTCTACCTCTATATATACAACGCCGCCCTCTTCTGTAAATTTAATCGCATTACTTAGTAAGTTAACAATTATCTGCTTTAATCTGATACGATCTATATATATTTTTGGTATACTGGCGCCTATTTTATTTTTAAGCTCTATACCCCTATTATCAGCCTTTTTATTAACCATGCTGAGTGCCTCTTGCACTAAGCGCTTTATACCTACCTCGGTTATATGTACCTCTATTTTACCTGCTTCTGCTTTAGATAAATCTAAGATATCATTTATTATTTCTAGTAAGTGCTTACCAGAATTGTGTATATCTTTAGCATAATCTTTATATTGCTCTCTTCCCTCTGGTTCTAACTTTCCATGCACCTCGGCCATCATTAAATCTGCAAAGCCTATTATTGCATTTAAAGGTGTACGCAACTCATGGCTGGTATTTGCTAAAAAGGTAGATTTAGTTCTATTAGCGGCTTCGGCCTTTTCTTTTGCATGCTCAAGCTGTACTAAGTAAAGCTTACGTTTAGTAATGTCTTTAATAGAGCCACCCATACGATAAGGCTTACCAGATTTGCGTATTGCCTTACCACGCAATAAAAACCATTTATATTTATCGTCTTTTGTGTGCAAACGTAATTCTAAATTATCTAGTGGGGTTTCATTTTTTAAATGATCATTCATTGCATCTGTAAAAAAATCACGCTCTTCTGGATGAATAAAATTGGTTACATCTGCTAATGCAAAAGTTTTCTCACTTTTATCATAGTTTAACAACTCCATAAAAGTGGCTGAGCAATAAACTTTATCATTTTTTATATGCCAATCCCATATACCGTCATTAGTACCCTCAACAGCTATACGGTAACGCGATAAAGCACTATCAGCTAGCTTTTTACTTTTATCCATCACCGCTACAACACGCTGGTGATTACGACTAATTAAATAAACCAATAAACCTATTAAAAAAGCTAATATTAAAGCCAGTAAAAAGCTCTTTGTTAGCGAGCTTTCAATATCATCTAGTTTATCTTGATAATGGCGCATATCTAGCTCTACCCCTACAAAGCCTACTGGTAGTTCTGCATTATCTACTACTGGAGCAAAAGCAGTTACAAACTCCTCCCAATCATCTGAAAAGACCTTTATATCATGCTTTTTACCGTTAAATAACTTACGATAAACTTGCTGTGCCTCATCTGGTGGTTGTTTAGCCTGATAATATCTATCAAACTGTTCCCTACTGGCGATTAATATAAATTTTAGCTCCTTATCGTTTTTAAGCAGCATTGTATAAATATGGCCAATGGAAGGATCAGACTTAATAACTTTTTTTATCGTTACCATACCACGCACATTTTTATTAGTACGTATCTTTGCTCCTTTACTTAGGTGGTCTTTATATGATTCACCATCTATTAAAGAGGCAACTATATATGTCATTTGCGATAGGTTACGCTTAAGCTCCTCTTGCAGACTAGATTTATAATTTTGATAAATTAAATAAGTGCACGCTAGCACACTTAGCACCACAAAAAATGCCACTAAAACCGCACTTTTTAATGAATCGGCACGTGATATACTACGCTTTTTTTTACTTATTAGTGGCATCTTTAATTAACTATATCCGCTCACAAGTTAATTAAAAGTAAATTACCTAGCACATACTACCCTCACGGGTATAATTTTTTAATTTGCCAATCTGGGGTTGTTAAATTGGCATTTGTAGTGGTAAATTGCACACGGTTATGTAGCCTAAACTCACCCTCCTCCCAAAATTCAAACAGGTTTGGAGTTAATCTATAGCCATTCCAGTAATCTGGCCTTGGTGGATTATCACCAAACTTTTGCTCATACTCTTTGGTACGTTTTATTAGCTCATCACGAGATTGTAATTGTGATGATTGTTTACTAGCCCATGCACCTATACGGCTACCTAATGCACGGCTATTATAATATTCATCTGCCTCAACTGTTGATACCAAGCTTAACTTACCCTCAATACGTATTTGCCTAGACTGATTCATAAAATAAAAGTTAAGTGCAGCATATGGATTAGTAGTAATTTGCTGACCCTTATGGCTATTAGAGTTTGTGTAAAATACAAAACCAAGTCTATCGTAGTGTTTTAATAAAACTACACGACTACTTGGCCTGCCATCTGGGGTGGCTGTAGCTAAGTTCATCGCTGTTGGCTCTTTAGGATGTGTAGTATGGTACTCATCATACCAAATTCTAACTGCTCGTATGGGTCTGTACTAGTTTGCATTATTGTAGTTATTATATTTATAATTTAATTTTTGTTCTAGAGTCTAATTTATCAACTAACCGCATATTGGCGCGCCCCTTACCCCCGCTCAAAATCGGAGATTTTGAAGGGGCGCGCATCCATAAATTAATTTGATCTATAATCAAATTATTTATGGGGTGAAGCTATAATTAACATTTACAGTTAACTCTAAAAAATTAAATTATAAATTATTTTACTATATGACCAACAAACTACCCACCATAATGGCACTAATATTAATTATTATATCAATATTAATGGAGTGGAACTGGGTATGGGGTGCCATCTTTATAATGTGGGCAATACCTAGCTTTTATTCAGGTAAAACATATTTAGTGCAAGAAATAGATAAAAATAAAGATCCTATATTATTTTGGCTTATTCTTATGATGTGGGTAGGGTTAAGTGCTTATTTAATAATTGCAGATATATTAACTTTATTAAGCAAGTAATATGGCAAAAAAGATGATGCACATACTACCGTTAGAGGCTTACACCAGCCAAAAATGGTTTGATATAGAGCAAGAGAAGATCTTCTCTAACACATGGGCATATGCTGGCTTACAGGAGGATATAACCCAACCTGGCCAGTATATAACTGTACAAGCTGGTTTAAATAATATCTTTATCATTATGGATGATAAGGGCAATTTGCGGGCGTTTCATAATATTTGTCAGCATCGTGGTACACAGCTAATTAGAGCAGTTGGGCAAACCCAAAAAGTACTTACCTGCCCTTACCATGATTGGACATATGATTTACAAGGTAACTTAATAACCGTACCGTCTGAGGCTGAAGAGTTTAAAAATATTGATAAATCCTGCCACGGCCTCAAACCAGCATCAGTAGGTATTTGGCGAGGCATGTTATTTGTACACCCAGCACATAACGCTACACCGGTTGAGGAGTGGTTTAGTAAAATACAGCCACATTTAGGCCCACATAATGTAGATGAGCTAGTTGAGTATGAAGATGCCAGAACCAGCTATGAGATAAAAGCCAACTGGAAGATAGTGGTAGAAAACTACATAGATGTTTACCATTTAAGCCATTTGCACTCTGGCACACTTAATATGTATAACCATGCAAAAGCTGAGTTTGGCTTTATTGGCCCACACTACGCATTTTACGAGCCACTAAGTGAGGAATACGCCAAAGATATTGAAAAAAACTCACCCATGCCATTAATTATGGATAAAGATCAGGCAGGGGCATATGTACCTATGCTATTCCCCGGCATTGGCCTGGCAGAGAGTGAATCTAGCTGGGCCACTTTTATTATTACCCCATTAGCACCAGATTTAACGCGTGTAGAAAACCGAGTGAAAGTTAAAAACACCTCTAATTGGGAGTTTACCAAGCAAGAGTGGCGCTCAGCTAGTTTTTGGAAGGCGAATATAAAACCAAAATATGAGGGCGACGCAGAGCAAGACCCAATAGCCTCTGCCGATTTTACCGCTGAGGATATATATGCTTGCGAGCAACAGCAAAAATCTTTTAAAAGCCCTTACTTTGAGATTGGCCCAAGTGGCAAAAAAGGTGAGGGCCCAGTGCGCGAGCATCAACAAGTAGTGTTAGATTTTATAGCTGGTAAATATGGCTCTACAAGTGGCGATAATAAAGGCACAAAGCCTAAGCAAAGCAAAGCTGTTAATAGCGTAGATGCTACCGCTAGTATTGAGTTAGAGGGCAACTCCCACATAGTTGATATACCTGCTAATATAAGCGTTTTACAAGCAGCTAAAAGCAGTGGGTTAAAACCTCCATTTTCATGCCAGGCAGGGGTTTGCGGCAAGTGTAAGGCTAAGCTAAATAAGGGTAAAGTGCATATGAATAACCCAGCAGCATTAACAGATAAACAAATAGCTGATGGTTACATACTTACTTGCCAAGCCCAAGCATTAACTAAACAGTTGGATATAACATATGAGTAAAAAATTACCTACTGCTAATGAGGCCGGCACCTTTGTTATAGCGGCCATTATATTAAGCCACGCTGTATGGTCTGTAACATTTTTTTACGGCGCTTTTGAAAAAGTATCCTACTCACACTTATTAATGATATGGGTTGCATCATTTGCAGTACTTTTAGCTATACCTTTTGCATATAAAAACCAAGAGGGTGAAAAACTATTCAGCCCCATTAGTATTATTATACTATTAATGCCAACATGTTGGTTTGCTTTGGAGATTTTAGCATACTACAATAAAAGCGCTGATGCATATAATACTATACGAACAGGCCTGACATTAGTAACAATATGTTTATCACTACCTTACATTTTATATATGGTATTACAATCAGCATTGCCTGAAATAGCTGAGATACACCACCCTAAATTATGGTTTGGGCTTTGTCTAATTGCATTAATAATTGCTGCTGCCGGGTATTATGCAGGCAGTTATAATTATTACTTTATGACATGTGAAGATTTTGACGGCAGCAAACCAAAAAACTGTTGGCCTGTTAATCCTTAATCTTCTTAGGCCTTCTATCTTGGCCTATTGCCACATAGGTAAATGTACCCTCAGTTACTTTTATTAGCTCTGTTTCAAAACGGCGGCATACCCATGCCTCAATAGCTACTTTTACCGAGCTACTACCCGTACGTAAAACTTTGGTATAACAATGTAGTAAATCCCCCACAAATACAGGCAATAAAAACTCCATGGCATCTACGGCTACAGTTACTACACGCCCATCTGCTATGCGTGTTGCATGTATTGCACCGGCTATATCCATTTGGCTCATTAAATATCCACCAAATATATCCCCAGCCGGGTTAGTATCTGCCGGAAAGCATGCAGCTTTTATAGATAGTTCACCTTGTGGTTCTAATTGTTTATTATTATCACTCATACTAATTACCCTTTTAATTAACCCATGGGTTATCTTGTTTAAAACTGCGTGAGTCCAACCTGCCCATATCGGCTGCATATTCGCGTAGCTTAGCTATGCGTTTTTTAGGATCCGGATGGGTAGAAAATAAACTTTTAAGCCCACCAAAACGTAACGGGTTAAATATAAATAAATGCGCAGTTTCAGGCTTTTGCATTGCTACATGGTTAGGTATTTGTGGTGCAATGCGCGATATTTTAGCCAATGCACTAGCCAGCGCTAATGGCTTACCAGATATTTCAACCCCTACTTTATCAGCCTCATATTCACGCGTACGGCTAATAGCCATTTGTACAAACATAGCTGCTAATGGGGCTAGCATCATTGCAAGCATACTACCAATACCACCACCGCGGCGTTGCTGCATACCACGCCCACGCCCCATCATACCACCAAAACGAGATAGCATACCTAATGCACCCGAGATAGTAGCAGTAATTGTCATCGTTAGCGTATCACGGTTTTTAATATGGGCTAACTCATGGGCTATTACCCCTGCAGTCTCGTTTTTAGTTAGCATCTCTAGCAAACCTGTTGTTATTGCTACTGCGCCATTTTGCGGGTTGCGCCCTGTAGCAAACGCATTTGGCTGTGGGCTATCTATTAAGTATGATTTGGGCCTTGGTATACCAGCCTTTTGGCTTAAGTTTGTTATACAATCATCTAACCAACCATACTCGCCATCAATAGGGCGAGCTTTGTAAGCTTTAAGTACTATTTTATCAGAGTTCCAATAGCTATAGACATTCATCCCTAAAGCAACTACTCCGGCAATTACCATACCTGTAGTACCAGCAATTGCGTTGCCTACAACTAAAAATAACGCTGTCATTACCGCCATTAATATAAAGGTTTTTGTAGTGCTCATTTTATGCCTATAAAATAAATTGTTCTTTTATCAGCCTATCCTCCAGCTTGTACTCCGGATCAAACAATAACTGCATTTTAATATCCTCACGCTGGCGGATTTTTACTGATTTTACATTTCTAAACTCGTTAAAATCAGCTACTGCACTTACAGGGCGTTTTTTAGGGTTTTGTATTATAAGCTCAATATTAGCATTACTTGGTAGTAGCGCCCCTTTCCATCTGCGTGGCCTAAATGGGCTAATAGGCGTTAAGGCTAATAACTTACTAGATAAAGGTATTACTGGCCCATTAGCAGACATATTATAAGCTGAGCTACCGGCAGGAGTTGCAACAATAACTCCATCACATACCATTTTATTAATCTGCTCAACTCCATCTACAATAATGCTAATATTAGCCGTTTGGTATGTTTCACGCAGTAGTGATACCTCATTAAATGCTAAGGCTTTTTTGCATACATTGTTTTGATCACAAATCTCCATCTCCAGCGGATGTAAGGTAGCAGCATGAGATTTTTGCAAGCGCTCCTGTAGGTTATCTAAATCATTACGATTAAGTAAAAAACCATAAGTGCCACAATTGATACCATATAAAGGCACCTCATGCTCCATAAATTTATGCAAATTATGCAGCATAAATCCATCGCCACTTAATACTATTACAGCATCAGCCTTGGTTGGGTCTAGTTTAGCATCAATAAAGCTATAGCGGGTGGTAAGTAAATTATATACTCCTTGCGCTTTTTTGGTGCTATCAGCTATTATGGCAACTTTTTTGTATTTCATGGTTTTCAGCTATCAACAGAGTTTTTATAGCAATTTAACTTGCCTAGCGTCTAGCTTTATTATTTGCCGCAAGTGGGCGCGCCCTTTGCCCCGATTCGAGCAAAGCTCGAAAAGGGCGCGCATCCATAATAATTTGATCTATAATCAAATTATTATGGGGTTCGTCTATAATTAACAGTTGAAGTAGGAGCAAAAATTAAATTGCTAGGGCTTTTTATCTTTTAAAAATCTCTACGTAATTTATAACCCCCATTATGACTAACAATACAATAGCATTTGCTGGTGTTGCCGGCGCCCATGCAGATTTAGCTTGCCGTAACGCCTACCCTAAAATGCAAACATTAGCAGTAAATGGCTTTGATAACGTATTTAAAGCGGTGGAAGATGATACAGCTGAGCTAGGTATGGTACCTATTGAAAACAGCTATGCGGGTAGAGTAGCGGAAATCCACAATATACTCGCAAAAACCAAGCTACATATAGTAGGTGAATATTTTTTAGATATTGAGCACTGCTTGCTAGGCATTAATGGTGCAGACCCTAACAACATAAAACAAGTGCACTCCCACCCGCAAGCACTAATGCAATGCAATAATAATATCGCCAAAGCAGGTTATGAGCCCGTAAAAGAGGCTAATACAGCCATAGCAGCCCAAAAAATTGCTGATGAGGATGACAACACAAAAGCTGCATTAGCATCTAGCCTAGCGGCAGAGCTTTATGGCCTTAAAATACTACAACGTAATTTTGAGGATGATCCACTCAACCAAACACAGTTTATAGTGCTATCTAAAAAACCAATAGACCCAAACCCAGATGAGGGCCAGGTAATTACCACTTGCCTATTTACTATCCGCAACATGCCCGCAGCTTTGTATAAATGCCTAGGTGGCTTTGCCAGCAATAGCGTAAACCTTATAAAGCTAGAAAGCTATATACCCGCAGGTGCATCAAAAATGGCACAGTTTTTTATTAGCTTTGAAGGCCACCCAAGCCAACAAAATGTACAGAATGCGATGGAAGAGCTCGGCTTTTTTACCCGCAAAGTAAATATCTTAGGCGTATATTATGCTGCTAAAAATAGAGTTTAATTCAGTACACTTTCTAATATAAGTGGTTATATTGATATCATGTATAAGTTTATACTAGCTCTTTTTTTATTAATATCTAACTCACATGCTAATCCGCTAGATAGCACTGATTATAACCTTAAGCAGCCGATAGAGATAGAGGCTGATAGCTTAGAGATTATCCAAAACCAACAACGTGCCATTTTTGATGGCAATGTGCAGGTAACTCAAGGTAATATAAAACTAAATGCTAATAACATGATAGTGCATTACAAGCGAGGCGCCAAAGATGGTAAAAACATCCAAAAAATAGAGGTAAATGGCAATGTGGTGCTAGCCACCCCAACTGAAAGTGCAAAAGGTAATAAAGGTACTTATAATGTGGTGGATAATATGATTCACCTTGTTGGTAATGTTACTTTAAGCAAAGGCAATAATATTATTAAGGGTGATAAATTAAGTTATAATATGCAAAGTGGATATAGCAAGGTAAGCACTACTAAAAACGGGCGTGTTAAGGGGTTATTTTTACCAGGACAAAAGTAAAAAGCAGTAAAACATACTTAAAATATAAAATATAATTGTCATCCCAGTTATTTAGTTTTAATTAACCTTTAATAAGTATGGTTAACGTATAATGGCATGGATCTACCTTTTTCTATCTAGTTTTTTTGAAATATTAGGCACCATAATACTTAAAAAAAACCATGGCTTTCACTTAGCATTTGGTGATAGTTTTGACCCTAAAAGGTTTACAACATCGGCATTTGTAGCGCTGTGTTATATCATATGTACGCTGTTTTTTGGCGCTGCTATAAAGCGCTTGGATGCTAGTATAGTTATGGCTATTTGGAGTGCTTTAAATATAGCGGGTGTAGCAACATATGCCATGATATTTTTAAATGAGCCTCATGGTTTATACCGTATGCTATTTTTAACATTAACAGTAATTAGCATTGTTGGGTTAATACTAACTGGAACAAAACTACCTGCAAAATAAAATATTATGACACGCGGTATTACCATGCATCAAACTGGCGCTAGTGAAGTGCTAGAATATAAAGATCTACCCATAGCAGACTTACGTGAAGGTGAAGTACGCATTAAGCAGCATGCAGTAGGTGTTAACCGTGTAGATATTAATCAACGCAACGGTATGTACCCCCTGCCCTTACCTAGCACATTAGGTATGGAGGGCGCAGGTGAGGTTATAGAGTGCCACTCCTCAGTAACTGATTTTAAGGTAGGTGATAGAGTTGCGTATGGTATGGATAACTTAATTACAGGTGGTTATAGCAGCCAACGTACAATACCAGCCGAATACTTAATACCATTACCAGACTATATAGATTACCAAACCGCCGCTGCCATAACCATGAAAGGCATAGCCGCATACTACATGCTACATCGTACCTTTATGGTAAACCGCGACAATAAAATATTAGTACATGCAGCAGCAGGTGGGTGCGCCAACCTAATAGTACAGTGGGCACGCTACGGTATTGGAGCAACAGTATATGGCACCGCCAGCACACAAGAAAAAGCAGATTTTGCCACTGAAATGGGATGTGAAAAATGTATAATCTATACTGAAGAGAGCTTTGCCCCAAAAATAAAACAACTAACTGAAGAAATAGGAGTAAATGTAGTTTACGATGGGGTTGGCAAAAGCACTATATTAAAATCTATGGATGCATTAATGCCACTAGGTTTGCTGGTAAATTACGGTGAAGCAAGCGGCAAACCAGATAACTTAGATATGCATCGTATAGCCAGTAAAGGCTGCCTATTTGTTACTCGCCCTACATTTGCGCTATATACAGCAATACGAGATGAGCTACTAAATGGCGCAAAACGGCTGTTTAAATTAGTAAAATCTGGCCATATACGCCCGCAAATTGCAGCAAAATTTAAGCTAGAGGAGGCCGGCAAAGCCCATGATTTTATGGAAGCACGCAAAAATATGGGTAGTATAATTTTAACTATTTAAGTTTAAAATATACTTATGCGCCTAGTTATCGCCATATTTGCTTTATTATTTAGCTTTATACCTAACATTGCTAAAGCTATTAATTTTGAGTCCGGCGTGGTTACCCTACAAAATACTTTTGACCAACGCTCATGGACTTTTATTCCGTTTCAGGATTCATTTAATACAACGCCCGTAGTGTTTTTATTACCAGATAATGCAGGAGGCAACCCGGGTGATATCCGCGTAACACAAATTACAACTACTGGTTTTTATGCAACTATTGTGGAGCCACTAGGTATGGATGGCCCACATATAGCAATGGGTGTAAGCTATATGGCAGCAGAGCCTGGCACACATGAACTACCAGATGGCACAAAAATTGAGATAGGCACAATATCTACCAATGCTTACCAGGGTTTTGGAGTAACAGGTACGTCATGGGACACTATAAACTTTAGCCAATCATTTACTGGCGCCCCTGCCCTAATTACCCAAATACAAACCATAAATAGTGAGCAAAATCTTACTGCGGTGCCTGGTAATTATAATCCGTTTCCTATCTCTAACCCATGGCTTACTGAGGGCATACAAAATGTAACCTCTACCAGTGCACAAGTAGCATTAGAGCTTAGTGAGGTGGAGGAGCTACCAACAGCAAATGAAACTATCGGATATTTTGCCATGGAGCAAGGCTCCGGCACATTTACTGATGATAGCGGCGCTACAATTACTTACGATAGCTTTGCTACAGGCAATGTAATAGATGGTTGGAGCAATGGGTGTGATACTGTTAACTTCCCTACTGTTAACTCTAACCAACGTACTGTGTTGGCAAGTAAACGTGCCCGCCTAAATGGCGACGGTGGCTGGCTACGTACATGTAACTATAATACCACTAGCGTTACCTTAACTATGGATGAGGACACAGCCAATGATAGCGAGCGTAGCCACCCAGCTGAGCCTATCAGTATAATTGTATTTTCAGATAATTTTACCCTATCTACTGATGCAGATATTGTAGTTAACAAAACTGCTGATAAATCAAACGCAGATGAGGGAGAGACAGTAACCTACACCATAACCATACAAAATAACGGCCCAGTAAATGCCACCAATATTATATTGGATGAGGCCCTACCCACAGGCGTAACCTTGCAAAATGCCACCCCAAGCCAAGGTAGTTTTACCCCTTAAATTATGCGCATAATTATTACCATAATAGCCATTATTATGTGCTTTAGTTATAGCGCTAAAGCCATTGATTTTGAATCCGGCTTTGTAACACTACCACGCACTACAGGTACTACCTCATGGACATTTATACCGTTTCAGGACGGCTTTAATACCACCCCAATGGTATTTATATTACCAGATGATAGAGGCGGCAACCCAGCCGATATACGTATTGCCCAAGTTAGTACAACAGGTTTTTATGCTTTAATAGTGGAACCAATAGGTATGGATGGCCCTCATTTAGATATGAGTGTAAGCTACATGGCGGCAGAGCCTGGCTGCATGAATTGCCTGATGGCACTAAGGTTGAAATAGGCAGCACCTCAACTCTTGCATATCAAGGTGGTGCCGGGGTAACTGGCACATCGTGGAGTACCATAAACTTTAGCCAATCATTTACTGGCGCCCCTGCCCTAATTACCCAAATACAAACTATAAATAGTGAGCAAAATTTGCCTAACGTACCTGGCTCCTATAACCCACTACCAATATCAGACCCATGGCTTACCGAGGCTGTGCAAAATGTAACCAGCACTAATGCACAAGTAGCACTTGAGCTTAGCGAGGCTGAGCAAATACCTACAGCAAATGAAACTATCGGCTATTTTGCGATGGATCAAGCCTCTGGTACATTTACCGATGATAGCGGCGCTAGCATAACCTATGATAGCTTTGTAACGGGTAATGTAATAGATGGTTGGAGCAATGGGTGTGATACTGTTAACTTCCCTACTGTTAACTCATCTAACCGCACTATTTTAGCTAGTAAACGTGCCCGCTTAGATGGTGACGGTGGTTGGCTACGCACCTGTAATTTTGGCAACTCTAGCGTTACCCTAACTATGGATGAGGACACAGCTAATGATAGTGAGCGCAGCCACCCGGCAGAGCCTATTAGCGTTATTGTATTTTCAGATAATTTTACCCTATCTAGTGATGTTGATATTGTGGTTAATAAAACCGCTGATAAATCAAATGTAGATGAGGGGGAAACAGTAACCTACACAATTACCATACAAAATAATGGCCCTGAAAATGCCACCAATATTATATTGGATGAGGCTCTACCCACAGGCGTAACCTTACAAAACGCCACCCCAAGCCAGGGCAGCTTTACGCCTTAGCTATCTGAGAGTCTTTCTTAAAAGCTAGTAGGATACGCCGAAAATACTAAAAAGCGAGGACCGAAGCGCATATGTATTTAACATACCTGAGCATCGGACCGCAGGTTTTTAGTATTTGCAGGCCAGCATAATGGCTTTTAAGAGAGACTCTGGCAGTTAGGGCAGTAAAAAGTACTACGCCCAGTTTGTACTATGCGTTTTATAGGTGTATCGCATATTCGGCATGGCTTGCCCTCTCTCCCATATACA
>Ga0163111_10001531_pt1 | contig 14327 bp, 17 predicted proteins | sample CRUFie1St18metaG_FD_109645 | JGI IMG/M metagenome (GOLD analysis project Ga0163111, IMG submission 109645) | Marine microbial communities from the Costa Rica Dome - CRUD Field 142mm St18 metaG | ecosystem: Environmental > Aquatic > Marine > Oceanic > Photic zone | place: Costa Rica: the Eastern...
TTAAAATGCGTTACAGACACCATGAAACCGGTGTTCTTAGACGTATATAAGGATAATTACATAGTAAGGGATAAAAATAATATTTTTGTTTTTGATCCATTTAGAAATGAGTCAAAAAAGGATTTGGATTATTCTACTGTCATACAAATAGCAATGGATTGTTTGAAGAAAGATTTAGATAAACACTGGATACCATATTATGAAGTGTAGTGCTTTTTGGAATCATACTAATATAAGAAGTGGTAATAGAATCTACCCTTGTTGTAGATTTAAAAAGTCTATTGGACAGTTTGATGGTGATGTTGGTAATGTTTTACACAGTGATGAATACAAGAGAATACGTGAAGCAAGTGCTAACGGCGAATTTATTTAAGGCTGTGTAAAATGTTGGTATGAAGAAAAAATTGGACATAAAAGTTTAAGACAAGAATTTAACGAAAAATATAATTTTGACAAAGTAGAATTAAAGTTCTTAGAAATAGGATTTGATAATCTGTGTAATCTAACTTGTGACGGTTGTAATTCAGAGTTCAGTACAAGTTGGATTGTAAAAGAAAAAGAAATCTACGGAGCACCTAAACACAAGTTAATGGAGATTGATGACGTTACAAACGTACCAAACACTCTTGAAAAGATATTGTTTCTTGGAGGCGAACCATTAATTACTAACAGACATTTGAAACTGTTACGTCAAGTAAAAAACAAAAGCAATGTTGAAATCATATACAACACCAACGGAACGTTTATACCTAATGATGAAGTTGTTGAAGAACTAAGACACTATAAGAAAGTAACTTTTATCTTAAGTATTGATGGCATAGGCGAACTTGGAGAACGTGTACGTAGCGGAACTAAATGGCCTGACGTTGTTAAATTTATTGATTGGGTACACGACAATATGTACACATTAGAATTTAATTCTGTGCTACACAAAAACAACTACATGGGTCTAAAAGACTTACATGACTTCTGTACAAGATTTACAAACACACGTTGGTACATCAACGTACTAACATTTCCTTTTGATTTAGATATCAATGTTCTTGATGCTGATACTAAGAATGGTATTATTAGTGACGCAGAAAGATTAAACTTACCTAACAAAGATTTTATTATTAATCATTTACAAAAGAATTAATCTTATGTAATAATTCAACAGGCTGTTTTTGTTGATACAAATTAAGATAATGTTCTCTATTATATTCTAATATAGTTGTAAGTTCGTTGTACATGTCTTGTAGTTCATGTATATTATAACTGTTTAGTTTATCAACTTCACCCATTGCCATTGCAAGTCTTGTTGAAGGATCTTCTTCGTTGTCATATGATTCATCTATAATTTGACTAAAGGTCATAAAGCCAAGTTCACGTAATAGTGCTAACGTTCCTTTCAACCCAACAACAATAAACGGGTGCTTATACAAGAAACACTTCAATGCTTTTTCTGTAAATGCTTGTCTATTATTGTCCCAAAAGTCTCCTTCAGTAACAATACTAAAATAACTTTCCTTGTAATAATCATCTGCACTTGGCAAACTTCTTGACATTGATTTGTATGTAACTTCGTTCAAATCTAATTCTACAGGCAAGTTGTCTTGTAATAATGTTACAAATTCTTTTGGCAAATTAGTATCTAATAAACTTTTGTCAAGATACTTCCTATGTTCTTGTTGTGTGCTGTCGCCGTTGAATACATGTTCGTATGCACCAAGTGGACAACTTAGGTATGTGTGTTTAGCAATGTCATTCTTTAACAAGTGATGTGTTACTTGTAGTCTATGCATACGTTCTTGCCTATTCAAACACAAGAACTTTTTCTTACGTAAGTTACTGTTACCATTCCAGTCTTTGTTAAGATGATTGCGTATATCAATGCCGTCATATCTATCAAGATGTAATTGTACATTAAAATATATTTTGTTCTTTGTGTTAAGAAGTTTGTTGTTTGTTAGTATTACCCAGTCAACAATATAAGGATTGTCCTGTACAGTTTTTTCTACCAACGCAAGAAATGCATCGTCTGTAAGCCCCTCGTATGAGTCATCGATAACAAGAAAGGTCGGTATTTTATACGTTTTAAAAAAGTTAGTAAATGTTTCAAATGTGTAATCATTGTCTCCTACATATTCAAAGAATACTACAAGTTTATCTTGATTGTCAAGTACCTTATCATTATGTCCTTCAAATTCAATAATACCTTCGAAGTTCTCGATAAACGTACCAAGGCTTCTGGAATTACTATCCATTGTTATTAAAGGTATTTTCTTCATAGTAATTTTACATTCTTAACCACTGCTTCGTCTTGTGGTTTTAGTTTTGGATTAGCAGGACACATTGCACAAATGCTGTGTGGTTTGAAAATGTTTTTAACAAATTCTTCAAGTTCACTTTCTTGTACATCAATGTTAAGTCCTTCGTAATCTACATATGGTTTCCAATCAACATCATCTATTTGTCCTGCTTTGCTCAAGTATGTACGCACCATACTAATAGGAGGACACTTGTACAAATGTCCTTTGTATATTATAGGATATATGTTTACACCACATGCTTTATAACTTGCTTCAGGATCTTTGTCAGTCCAAGGCTTTAGTTTGCCGTTGATTGTTTGTCTATAATCATACCAGCCACCCTCTGTAGGATCAGTAACTTCTACTTCAACATCGTCTTGTTTGTGTGCAATATCACTAACCATTGTCCAGTTGCCTTTGCTGTAAAAAGCATTCCATAAATTAGTTTCAACCATTTCTCTAACCTTAGGATTTTTATTATGTAAACTACAACTAATTTTTGCTCTGCCTATTTTCTTAAGGACCTTTAGTATGTCTGGACGCTTAGGTAATAAGAATCCGTTAGTATAAACTTCTATGACTGCGTGATCAAATATGCGTCTTGCTTCTTTTAGTATATCGTATATGCGTGGGTGTAACAAAGGTTCCCCACCAATGATAGTTACATGGTCTGGGTCAAGTCTTTTACCCCATGCTTCCATATTACTAACAATGTCTTCAAATGATTCTACGAAAGGTAAGTTGTGATCAATAAACCTATCGCAACCTGGACACGCCAGATCACAACTTGTAGTAATCATGTATTCAAGATTTGGTATATGATAACCGCGTTTACTCAAAGTAACTTTCCAATGTGCCTTTACGTTTCGTATCTAAAGTAACACAATGGAAGCCACCACTCAATGTACGTGCTTGACGCATAGGTAATGCTATACTTTCAATTCCCCATTTATCTAATTCTTTACGCAGGTCTTCTTGATTCTCATCACAAATTACAAGTTTCTCATTAACACTCATAAAGTTCAAACCAATATATTTACTGCATGGCGAAACGTTGTTAGGCAAGTTAGTGCCGATGTCATGCACCTTATCACCTGGGAAGAAAATCTTATCCCAGTTTTTAAAGATAGGTGGATACCAGTCAGGATTAATTCTGTCTCCGTTAAACAACACAAGTCCAGGACGTAATGGAATTACTGTACTGTCAAAGTGTGAATAACTATAAAACTTTTCAGCAAGATGAATTTTATATCCTAAAGGTTCAAGGATAGTTTTTAACCACTGTCCTCCTAATAGTGTACCACTGTTGCTAACTTGATAGATTAAATCCTTACCAAGTCTTACTACGTTGGGTGCATCAAATACAATTTCTTTGTTAACAAGTGTAGGAATACTTAGGTCCTCAAGTTGATAACTTTCATCAAGCAGTCTTGGACGAGGCGCACTAATCCATTGTGAACCACCTGCCATTGCTTCATATAAAAATTCTCTGTATGCTGTTGTTTCGTATTGTCTTGCTCTCATTGCACCCGGACAATCAATAATAAGATTGTTAAGTGGTAATAATAAATCTCGTGGACAGTATGTGTACCAACCTGTAGTTTTCCAATCTGGAGAACCAAATTCTACGCTGTGATCAATTGACTCTGGACGTCTAACTTTAACTCCAAGGTTAGTTAAAAGTTTGGCAAGGCCATCAAGGTCCTCATTTGCTTCGTCAATTACCCACTCAGGACTTGGTCCTTCTAAGTCTTTGATGTGTTCATATTTGCAATCTGCAAATCCAAAACTGTGCGTTGATTTATCTACTGTTGGTATTCTTGCATGATCGGCGATACCCACAAAACATTCTTCTAATGGATCCCAATCATTGTGACTGCTTACTACTGTCATATTAATCTCCTTGGTTAGTAGTCATATTTAAATGGGTGATATGAGATTAAGTGCCAGAACTGGTATTGACTATTTCGCCTATAAGTTCGCTAATACACACTCTATTGACGTCACTGCCTCGGTTCCAATCTTTCCATTTGTCGTCTCCGATGCCAAACATAATGCAGTCTGTGGGTAATAAGTTCTTATCTTCTATTGCTTGATTGTAAGCAGTTGCATACTGTTGCCAGTTCCAATCTACTGAAAAGTTTTGTATCAAACTATTTGCAATGCTTATATCAATTCTGTTATTCATTTCTACAGAATTAAACACATCAATGCCGTCATCTGTATCTACACGTTCACAACGTACACCTACACGTAAAAATTCAGCACCATAAAATGCTTTACTAATACTAAATGTAATAGTTTCTACACACTTCCATTGTGCTAAATTAACATTAATATTCTTTGTACAAGGATAATATGCAAAGTCAAGTAGCACAGGAATCTCTAAAGCATTACAGTTATGTAAGTAATATTCAAGGTCGACATGTTGTCTACCATAGTCGCTGAAAGGTACACTTGTAATAAAAACATCGTCCCATTCAAGAGGTGCGTCTTCAAGATATTCCCAATCACAACCATGTTTCAAACATGCACTGTGATACATAAATTCACCTTTGTGAAATCTAAAACGTTTGTTCTTGTGTCTAAAATAAAAATGATCAAAGGCTTGTACAGTACCACAAACTAATTTTTGACTTGGAAATAAATCAAGTCCTGTTAGTTTATTGTTACCGCTATCGCTAATCCATTTCATAAATGTTTTGATAAACGTAGATGGTAATTCTTCGTTATATAAATCATTTACAGGATTTAATTCTGTAATAAACTTTTTAATTTTATTGTCTGTTACAGGTTTAGCGCCTCTTAAATTCATTCCTTACTCCAGTTACTTGCATAGTATACTTAGGCCTCATTCCGCTATTAGCACTCAAATGCGGCTCATCTTTTTGAATAATAATTGCATCACCACGTTTCCACTTTGTGATAGGTGTATTGTTTATTTCAAAATAATGTCCACTCTGCCAGTCTTCTAAAAATATATTAACACGACAACATTCAGCAGGATCAACTCCGTAATTTTTTGATATCATATAAAACGTATCAACGTGTTCTGGTAATACTTGTCCTGGTGCTTGTTGCATTACTGCGACAGTACATCTGTCAAATAACGACTTACCAAAATTAATAAAATCTTCTTTGTCCGGAAATGCTTGTTTGTATTGTGTGTTGTCTTTTGTATAACCTGCAAGATGATATTTTTTATTTTGTGATTCAAATGCAGTTGCTCTGCCTTGATCACTTACGTTATCTTTATCATCATAAAGAAGTTTTTTGTAATTAAGTTCTGGTATATCTAATGTTATTTGGTCCATGGTTTGTCGTATGCTACTTTCTCTTTGTCATCAAACCAATACAAACTTCTGTGTGGAGGATGTTTAGAGTCATGCTCTGCGTTACTAACATAATAAAACAAACGCAATGCTTTTCTACTTGTACCTTCTGGGTTTGTCATTGGCTCAGGGTAACCGTGAAATGCAAAGTTATCATAACTCCATATAACGGCATTACCTGCACCTACAGGAACTTTGCTATGTACAGTTTCTCTTTTTCTATCATAAAACTGTAACTGTCCACCCCAATCTTGATCCCAATCTTCATTAAGATAGATTACTAAACTTACCATGCGGTGTAATCTAAGTTGTTCATTCCAATTGAAATCGCTGTGTACTTTTAAACTATCACCCGTTAATGACTTACAATATCCTGCACCTATAAGATGAGGATCAGGTATTAGGTCAACTGTGTCAGTAACCTCTTGTAACCATTTAATAAACTTACCACTGTGTAGTGCATGTATAACTGCGTCTTGCACAGGTGTCTTATCAACATTATTATATTCATACATACATGAACCTGCTCTTGTAAAATGCTTACAGTCTTCAAGTGGAACTTCTTCCAACTCTTTGGCCATTGCTTTTACAAGTTCGGTTGGAACAAGGTTGTCGATAGTTAATAAACTATAACTTGGGTGACTACGATACTTTTGTTGTAGTTCGTATGTGTTTGGAAAATTCTTTTCAATGTGATCTAAAAGTTGTTGCTTCATTTTTTTATTAATTCAAAACCTTTTCTATCTATATCTAATTCTTTAATGTAGATATCAACGTACTTGTCAATGATAGACTTGATTTCAGATTCAGTTGCAATGTCTTTCTTGATCATAAATCCTGTCCACGAAGTTGCAGTCTTTAGCAAGTACTCATCATGTGTTTCGTACAACTTAGGCTCAAGTTTATCATAACCGTATGCCGCAGGCTTTTCTGCATCATGGAATATCATAACATCAGTTACACTTGTTAAACAATCAACAGTTGATTTTCTACAAGAAGCAAACCCGTCTGTAAAAATTAAACTTGACTTGTATGGCATTGTTTTAATTTCATGTGCAAGTGCATTGTAGTATTTGTTAATCTCAGTTGTTTGATGTTCACTTAACATGCTGGGTAAAGTTTTAATACTTTCAATACCAAGTCCACTTAAATCGTGATGTCTAAATTCGCTCTTGGGTGTAATAGAACCTAAGTTTTCTTTCTTGACTAAGTCTAACCAACCTTGTTCACTTTCAATATGAATAATTTTTTGTGCATAAGGAAATCTAACAAACAATGGTGTTGAATAACGACCAACTCCTAACTCAAGTATTAGTTCTGGTTTAATTAATTCAACCATTGCTCTAACTACAGGTTGATGTGTACTCCATCTGTAATGGAAGTTTTTACCTAATTTTTTTGCACTTTTAATTTTCATTATCTGCTTTCTACCGTATACACTTCTTTTACATTTGCAAAACTTTTGATAGAAGGTGAAATCAAAGGTTTTGATGGTTTACGTGATTGTCCAATTAAACTACCATTTGGCGTTACAAAAAATACTACATCAACATCTGGATAGTATTCCAAACCTCTGTAATCAAAAAGTACAAACTTGTCAATATTATTTAAGTCCGACACTTGAATCTTGCCTGCATCTTGGCCGTTTTTCCAATGCACAAGATCATCTACAATATCAAACTTATGGTCAAGTTTTTGTAGTTGTTCTCTAATAGTAGTCTTTCCTGCAAATGATTTACCTACTACTGCAATCTTATCGTAGTTGCTATTAGCAATGGCTTGTACTGCTTGTTCACTTGTCATTTTTTCTCTTGTACATCTAAAGAAAGGTCTGCTTACGGGTGTGTTACCCATGTATTTGATTTCTGTAAAGTCTGTATATTCAACGATATTCTGCATATACTTGTTGTATGTTTGTTTACCATGCCCTTCAAAGTACATAACTTTGTTAGTCTTACGACATGCTTTACTTAAAATTCCGTATCTGTTTTCAAGTTCAATAGTATCAATAACTGCAAGAAACATAACAACATCAAAGTTGTCCATGCTTGTCCAAAGAAAGTTACTGTCTAAATCATCTACAACAAACGTAACGTTTTCAATGTCTAATTGTTGTTTGATTTGATTTGCATTTAGTACCGCAGTTGAATCATACTCAATACCCATGACATGTTTTGCTCCCCATGCCTGTGCTTGAAAACTCATTTGCCCCATGTTACAACCTAAGTCAACAACTGTTGCATTTTTAAAATCGTTTTGATTGTAGTGAGCAAGTCTACTGTTAAGATCACGTTTACCTTTAATACCTAACTGTGGTATTTCATGATAGTCATTAAACCAATTATCTCTTTTTATTAAATTTTTATTTTTTTTGCTCACTCTTTGCTCCTAAATTCTTTGTTAAACTTTCTGAGTTTATGTTTATACCAATAGAGTAGAATGGGTGTAAACGTGCCACTGGTACATTTGTTGATGTTAGTTCTAATAACTTAGATCCAATTTGTTGATCGGCCGCTACAACATATCCATGTTCAGCAACAAAGTCTAACAATCTTTGTGCGCCTTGAGGTTTAATGATGTAACTCCATGCACCTCTAAAATAATTACCTACATAGTTTAGAGTACGTTTACCTTTTGCATGTATGTTATGATATGGTCCTACTATAACATCTTCTTTCATGCTTTGTTCAACTGCATGATTGTACGAACCACTATAAGGATCAAACGGATCTAACTTACATACGTGCTTAAATTTTGTAAGTATGTCTTTGGGTAAAGGTCTAATAAAATATCCGTCATGTTCGAGAATAAGATATGGAATATTTTCTTCAACACATTCTTTCCATAGTCCGTAATGACTTAGAAAGCAACCAAGTACACCTAAGCGACCTTTTTTAACTTTGCTTATGGATTGAATACCGTACTTTGCACAAGCAATATTAAAGTCATTGCCATTAACTGCATTGAAGTATTGTATAGCAACTCCATTTCTATAACCTTGTGCAACACACTCAGATGCCATTTGCACACTGTGAGCGTTGTCCTTTAAACATATAATCTTTGCTTTATAATCCATTTGCTACCTGATACTTAAATGTTTCTTCCCATGCAGTGCCGTTTTCATATTCTTCTCTACTAAACTGACTGTGTGCAATATGTTCAAGCATAGGTGTTCTATCAAATCCAAACTGTCCTTGCCAATGTTCAACTGCACTTTGTCCTAACACTTCAATTGGCTTACCTAAACACAATGCTTCAACAACTGCCATACTATGATATGTAATAACCTTTTTAGCATTATTCATCATAGGTATTATTTCAGCAAATCTGTGTCTACGTTTACCTGTTTTCTCCCTTACTACTAATGGCACATCTAAACTTTTATAATGTGCAATAGTTTGTTCACGCCATTCGTCATAATCTTGTCCCAAGTATTTAAAGATATTTGTGTTCCGTGGCATCACTAATAGGTTGTACTCACCCTTGTCATTCCAATCTTGATAACGATCATCTAATTCAAGTGTGTGTATTCTACTATTTTTAATAGGTCCTGGTTTGGTATTTTGTAAGGAATTGTAACTAATTCGATAATACATAGGGCGTTTGTAATTCCAATTGCCTATGTAACCGTTGTCTAAATGAAAAAAATTTATGTTTTTGTTTTCTTGCAATGCATCAAATACCCAATCACAGAATGGGTGACTAAATGCTAAAATTCTATCTTCTTGGATTTGTTCTTTGGACTCAATAATTATTGTGTCAAAGTTATTAATAAGGTAAGGAAATAATTGTCCTCGTAGTTCGTATGATCTTTTAGGTATTTGAAAGGTTGGTTTAAATTGTGGCATCTTCCATACCAGCCACACGTAACTTAACAATATTAGTAATTTGCCATTGCTTCTGATCTAAGCCTTTGGTAATGCCTAACCATTTATTACGCATTAGTGCAAATTCATTAATGATCTTTTCCATATCAACTACATCTGCTTCACCGTCAACATACTTCTCAACATCACGACTTGACAATGCTCGTTGATAATTTTCAAGATACTTCTTAAAAAACGTACTACGTAATCTACGTAATTCGATGTTAAGATATTCTAATATTGCTTCAAGTTCTTGTAACTGATTGAAACGTTGTTCGACAAGGCCGGGCATTTCTGCCGCGGCCTTCTCAAGACTTCCGAATATACGGATCTCTTTTTTAGCCTGTAATAACTGATCGTTATAATAGTCTAACGCCTCAGGTATTTTACTAATATCTTTTGATATTTGGCTATACCACATAGTTAATCCCAATCGTCATCATCAGCAGTCAATTCCTCATCAATATCAAGATAGTAGTTAATTGCCGCATCAAGATGATCATCTGTACCTAAACTTTCTTTAAGTGCTTCATCGGACACACCATAATCTGCAAGTAAGTCAACAAATCTTTCTGCTAACGTTTCTACTTGTTTTTTATCTGTATGTTCTTTAAAAAGATTCCAGGTATCTACGATTTGTGAACTATCCATACTTAACTTACTCCTCTGTGACTGGTTCGATTGTTTCGGGTGCCTCTTCCTCTACATCAGTAATTACCTCTGACTGAACTTCACTGAACTCGTTCATGACTCTGTCAAGTAAAGGTCCGCCGGCTTCCCATGCTTTACGATATTCCTTAATTTCTTCTCCATCTTTGGATACAAATTTAAGTCTGTTACCGTCTTTCTTAAGCATATCTTTTTTCTCAAACAAATCAACAAGTCCACTGTAAGGATTCATTCCTGTTTCATATGGAATTTTAACTTGTACACCTTCGAACGGTTTTGCGTAACGTGTCTTCATTACTTTACAACCTGCTCTAATACCACGTACTTCGCTAATCTTATTACCTGCTTCATCTTCTTTTAGTTTCAATTTCTTCATTGCTACTACAATAGATGACGCATAGATAAATCCTTGTCCACCACTAATTTTATCATCAGGGTCAAACATATCTTGCGATGCATACGTATGGTTAGTACATACAAGTCCTACATTGTGTGAGCCAATCATGTTAACTGTGTTTCTTACAAGTGATGTAAGTGCCTTAGGTTTTCTACCCATGTCACCCTTCATATCACCTTTGTTAAACTGGTCAACATCAGTTGGTGTTAACAACATACCTAAACTATCAATTACAAATAATACTTTAGGACGTTCTTCTTCCGACATTTCTTTGTAATCTGCCATAAACGTTGATACTGTTTTAGCAACATCATCAATCATTGACATATTAAGTTTTAGAAGTTTGTCTTCTGAAGTATCAACTTCAAGAGCTTGTAGCCACGCTTCATCAAGTGCGTTCTCTGAGTCAATTAAGACTACAAAGATATCTTGTTCTTGTGCCGCTTTAACAATATTACCAGCACAAATATAAGACTTGCCTGCTCCACTTTCACCAGCAAATACACTTACTTTGCCTAGCGGAACACCTTTATTAAAGTCTCCTGAAATAAGATAGTTAAGAGCATAGTTACCAGTTGAGATCCAATCTGTAGGATCATTAAATCCAGCACTCATGCCTGTAATAGATTTAGTTAATTGTGTCCGAAACTTAGTCGGATCAAACGCCTTTGCCATAGTATCTCCTTTTAAAGCCTAGTGTGGGGGATTGCTCCCCCACAGTATATATTATTGATTGTTCTGTCTAGCACGAATCATTGAAAGAATGTCTTCGGCTTTGTTACCGTCACTTGCCGGAGCCGCTTCAGCTGTTGATGCTGGAGTTGCTGGCGCCGCTGGAGCAGTTTCTGCTACTGGAGCAGGAGTTGCCTCAGGTGCTGGTGCCGGTGTTGGTGTAGTTGCCGCTGGTGCCGTATTAGGATCACCTGTTCTAGCCGCCATTCCCGCTGGACGGAAATATTGACCCCAACGATCCGCATCAAATGCTTCGCCATCAACTGACGCTTCAAACATTTCTTGCATTACTTTCACTTCAACTTCACCTGGCTTCTTAGGAAGGAAGTCATTTAGATTATACAAGCCATTTGTTTCGATAGCTTTCATTTCAACGTCTGAAAGTGGACGCTCTCTACGAGCCCAGTTAGATGTTGAATAGTCTGCGTAACCGCCTTTTGAAGTTTTATTAAGACGGAAATCAACTCCAGCAGTATAATCTGTTGGCAGTTCTTCCATGTCTGGATCCATAAGTGCTTGCTTTATGATCTGGAAGATTTGAGGACCAATAATAAATCTACGAATTGGATTTTCTGGAGTAGAATCTTCACCTAGTGGATTCTCCGTTACAAATCCTTGGAAGATATATGAACGCTTCTTCCAATATTTACGACCCATGTCCTCTAATGATGGGTCTTTGAACCAACCACGAACTTCGTTCAAAATATTACAAGTTTCATTATACATTTCCATACAAGGAATCTGTACTTGACAAGGTTTGCTACCTGTGTCACCTTTAATTCCTGCGAATGGAAGTTTGATCATCAAACGTTCTTTCCAAAAGAAAGTGTTTGATTCGTCTCCGTCTGGGAGAAAACGCATAACGGAAGTTTGTCCTTCCTGCATATTCCAAAATGGGTAAATTGCGTTATCACCACCTGATGAATTGCCACCTGTGCGTGATTCTTGTTCTTTGAGCTTTGCTCGGATTTCTGCTAATGATGCCATAGTAATGCCTCCTTATAATGTTGCCTATGTGCTTTGTGCCTTTTTGTGTATAGCACATTTTATACTATACACAACTTACTTATTAAAGTCAACCTAAAAGTTTGACTTTTTTGAAAAAATTAACGTACTCCAGCTAATTGCTGGATTCTAGCCATTTCTTCGTCTGCCCCTTGTAATAGTTCTGATATTACTTGTTGGGCTTCTTCGATAGCTTCATCACCGTACTGTTTTTGTACTTGTGTCAAAACTGCCGTTTCACCTTTTGGAAATGAGTTTGTTGTATAATCATACAAGCTCTTAATAAACTCATCTAAAGGAATCTCGTTCTTTGCCTTTAGTTCATCTCCTGAACCTTTTGGGCTAATATCAATTGTTGTTGGTTTTTCGCTTTCATTGTCACGCATATCAGGTTTGCCATATGATGGATCATCGGCATGTGCCATATCGTCAACTTGTTCTTCGTCGATACCATACTTATCCATTATAGCATTGATTGTAGAAAACATTTTAGCTGTTATTGGACTAACACCCGATTTGTTTGAAGTAAAGTCTGCATGATCACCGTCTTGCCAATCAGCGTCTAGGCCTTCATACCCTTTCATTTTGTTAAATGCTTCAAGTTCATCTTCGTCATAAGCATCTGCCATGATACCTGTATCTAATACAGCTTTTATCCATCCTTGTGCTAGACGATCGCCGTTTGTTCCTCTGGTCTTATTAAATTTGTTATACCAATCTTGTACTTCTATTTCGGCTTGTTTCATTCCACCTTCGTTTGTTTGGCTGTCAGCTAGTAGTTTGGCCGCTGTGCCTTTGTCCATCTTAGTAGGATGTTTTTTGCCTGAGCCTTTTGGATATTCAAATTCTTTTTCACCTTTTGCGGCCGCATTAGCCGCCGCCATTTTAAAGTCTTCAAATGCTCTTTCGTATTCTTCTTGTGGATTTACTTCGTGCTTTGCGTTAGCAATTACATTATCTAAATGTGTTGCGTATTCTGTTTCCATGTCAACAACAGATTCAGCATCCATTCCTTTTTTCTTTTTTCTAAGTTCTAAATATTGTGTACCATCTGTTGCTACCAATCCCATTCTATCAGCGTCAGCAGTAGATTGTTTAATATGCATCATTGGATATGTTTTCTTAACTTCTAGTGTTTCAGGATCATATACTACACGCATAGTTCTATATTTTTCGTACTCTGATCTTTCGTCTACAGTATCTTCAGCTACACCAATATCTTGTACCATCAAGTCGATAATTGTTTCGTGATCATCATCACCATGTAAACCATTTTCGCCTGCCATAATTTCATACTCTCTTCTGATAAAATCACCTTCTGGACCTTTTACCTTCATTAGGTTTTCAATAGCCTGTTCTGGCTCCTGAGATTTTGAAATCATCATTTTTACTTTTTCGTCAACGCCTTCACCTAACAAGTCGTCTGGGCCTAGCTCTATAGTTTTATTTGCTTCGCCAATTAGTTTGTAAATGTATGGAAAAACATTTTTAAGTTCTTCATTAAATTGACGTATTGTAAGTTCATCAATCCAGTTTGCTGTTACATCTTCTGGAACTTCTTCTAGCACGATTGATTCAAAGTTCTCAAATGTCTTAGCATAACCAGTTTGTTTTTGTAATGACTCTACAGTTTTCTTTACTGTTAAAATTCTGTCATTTACAACATCCATATACTGAGCAAGTCCTTCAGCCATTACACTCGAGCGATTCATGTATGTCTTAAACTTGCGTAGATTTGATAGTTCTTCTGATAGTCCTGAAATATGTTTACCAAAATCGTCATATGGGTTGCCACCTTCACTTACATGGCGTGCCATTGCTCTAGCACCATTCATATGTTTGTATGGATACTTGAATCTTTCGCCACCTTCACTTTCAATATAAATGCTGTGGATATTTGTGTTACGTCCTGTAACTGATTCTTGATTTACTGGAGCAGAGTGTTTTACAATCATCCTCGCTGTCCCAATATCTTGATAACTAGTCCTGCTAGTACCATATAGTTTTGATTCGCTCATTTTCTTCTCCGTGCTAA
>Ga0163111_10001535_pt1 | contig 14317 bp, 5 predicted proteins | sample CRUFie1St18metaG_FD_109645 | JGI IMG/M metagenome (GOLD analysis project Ga0163111, IMG submission 109645) | Marine microbial communities from the Costa Rica Dome - CRUD Field 142mm St18 metaG | ecosystem: Environmental > Aquatic > Marine > Oceanic > Photic zone | place: Costa Rica: the Eastern...
TAAACTTACCCTGGTGCGGATGGGATATCTCTCCCGCCCAGTTTCTTATTTCTGGTAAAAAGTAAGTGGTGGATCCAAATGACCCCTTCCGTGTGGTTGGTTCTTGTTTACAACTAAAACAAACAAGTGGCGTGCATGTGCCTTGGGGGTTGACCACCCCCCTTTTTTATGTCTATTCGTCAGTTTAATAAATACTTCTAGCTCGGAATAAGTGTCACCAGGACTAGAAGTATGTCAAAGTTACTTGCAAACCAAATTGCTAATTACGGGGACGATGCTCCCATTGAGATCAAAGAAGGTCTCAACATTCCTGCTGGCAAACCCATACAAGCATCAGGTGTTGCTGGTTCAGCAGGTCAAGTTTTAAGTTCTACTGGTGCTACTATTCAGTGGATCACTCCTTTTGATGGTGACTACAATAGTCTAACAAATACACCTACTATTCCTGCAGCACAAGTTCCATCAGACTGGAATGCATCTGGTGGTCTTGCACGAATTCTAAACAAACCAATCGTACCTGCTCAACCTAGTGTAACAACTACTGCCGTTGGTTCTGCTGCACTTGCATACAACTCTACAAATGGTGAGTTTACATTTACTCCACCAGATCTTTCTAACTCTACCAACTGGGACACTGCATATGGTTGGGGTAATCATGCTAGTGTTGGATACCTAACAGCAGAAGTAGATACTCTTGATAGTGTATGTGAGAGAGGAAAAACATCTCTCAGTGGTGGAGGATTTGGTGTTCTAACTGATGTAAGAATTGTTGGAACATCTGGCATCAAAGCATCTTACTTTGGTTGTGGTGCTCTAGGTGGAAATAGTCAGGGTGATTTGACTATTTCTCACAACGATCAAAGTCATGTTTCTACTATTAGACATGCAAACACTCTTGCAAATCTTGAAATCAGAAGTGTTAACAGCATTAATTTCTACACTGCTATTTCTGAGACCCTGAGATTTCAAGTTACAAGTCAAGGCGTATCTGTCAATGGTAATATTGCTCTAGGATCTGGAGACATTAGCACTACAGGTAAGTTATACTACTCAAATAATTTTGCTGATCTAACAGCACTCAATGCAGTTAATGCATCTACCTATCATGGTATGTTCGCTCATGTTCATGCTGAAGGTCATGGATACTTTGCACATGCGGGTGGTTGGATCCAGATGCTTGACACTGGTTCTTCTATTGGTGAACTTGCAGATGTAGATTTATCAACTGCACCTCAGACAGGACAAGTTCTGAAGTGGGATGGATCTAATTGGACTGCAGCAGCAGATGGTGGTGGAGGTGGTGGAGGCATCAGTCTCACAGATATCTCTGTTACTACTGCTTCTGCTGGTTCTCCTGCACTATCATATAATAATGTCAGTGGTGTCTTTACATACACACCACCTGATCTTACTCCATATGCTCAAACAGCAAACTTAAGTATTGCAAACTGGGATGCTGCACATGGGTGGGGTAATCATGCATCGGCAGGTTATCTAGTTGCAACAGCACAAGACAAAACAAATTGGAACGCAGCATATGGTTGGGGCAACCATGCTTCTGCTGGTTATCTCACATCTCTTGGAGATGCAATTCAAGATGCTGACTTCTCAAGCAATGGTTTGATGAAGAGAACTGCTGCTGGAACTTATGCATCCATCACAGACAATTCCACTAACTGGAATGCTGCATATGCATGGGGAAATCATTCAGCACAAGGATATCTAACGACAGTTGCACTTAACGGTGTCTCGGATGTAACTATCACATCACCACAAACTAATGATGTTCTCACATACAATGGTAGTGCTTGGGTAAACTCTGCTCCTACTGGTGGTGGTGCTAGTGTTACTATCTCTGACACACCACCTGCTGCATCTCCTGGAGATCTCTGGTGGGAAAGCGACAGCGGTCGTCTAAAGATTAGATATCAAGATACTGATAGTACACAATGGGTTGATGTTGCACCACCTCTCTCATCGGCATTGTCAACTGATGCTCCTGCTAATGCCACTTCCAGTGGTACTTTGGGTGACATTAGAATGGACACTGACTTTATATACGTTTGTGTTGGTACAAACGCATGGAAGAGAGTAGCAATCTCAGTCTGGTAATTCTAAATAATACGGAAGGAGCATCTTAAGAAATGGCAATCAATTTTCCCTCAACAGCAGGGCAGGCAACTGACGGTTCATATACTTATACAGTAGCGGGTATTACATACGCATGGAATGGATCGTCATGGGCAGCAGCAGGTGCTGGTGCTAGTGCAACTAATAGAACTTTATTCAGTGTAACAAACGCTGCCTCTGGTTCTTCAGCTCTTTCATACAACCAGAACAATGGCGTGTTTACTTATGTGCCACCTGATCTGAGTGGGTTATCTGGTCCTGGTGTCAATGATGGTATTGGATCTAATCTCAATGCTGATAAACTAGATGATCAAGAAGGTTCATACTACAGAAATGCTGGTAATCTAAATGCAGGTACAGTTCCTTCTGCTAGACTAACTGGAACATATAATATCAGTATCACTGGTACAGCTCCTGCACCAAACTTAGATTCTCTCACCAACGTAACGATTACTAATGTACAGAACAATGATGTTCTGCAATACAATGGTAGTGCTTGGGTAAATGGTGTCAACAATGTAACAGGACTGCAATCTAGAGCATCAGTTTCAGGTACATATTCTGTTGGAGCAGGCGGTTACGTTGATGCTACGATAGTTACTCCAAAATCATACATGCTATGGAAAGTAGAAGTAAGTGAAGCATGTTGGTTGAGACTATATTGTGATGCCCAAGTAAGAACAGCAGATCAAGGCAGAAATATTGATAGTGATCCTTTACCTGGATCGGGTGTTCTTGCAGAGGTTATTTCTTCTGGTCAAACTACACAGTTAATTACACCTGGAACACTGTGTTTTAATTCTGCTGGTTCTAATGCAACTTACATAAGAGTTGACGATAGATCTAACGCAACAGCTAATCATCAAATTACTCTTCACTATTTACAACTAGAGGCTTGATATGGAGGAAATCGCATACATTGTCACTCTTTATAGAGAAGAGGATCTACCTGCCTTCTATACTGAGATGGCAGACAAAGGTTTCCGTCTTCACATTCAACGTCCTCTTAGTAGAAACACACATTACTGGATGACTGCCTCGCAGGCAGAAGAACTTAGAAAAGATGAGAGAGTTTGGGATGTAGTTAGAGAAGATAGTTTACAAATAAAAAAGCATTATAACCTGAACTACGATCCAGAAAGTTTTTCAGGTACATTCTGGAAGAGTGGTGGAAACTCTCCTACGATGTATCAATGGGGTCATCTTCACTGCTCTGGTGATCAGGTGCAAAGAAGAAAAGGAATATGGAGTAGTAATACTGTAAGTGATACAGCAACATATTTTGGTGACGGAAAACATGTTGATGTAGTTATTGTTGACGATCCTGTATCATATGATTGTGCTGAATGGAACAGTCCATCTACAGGTGATACAAGATTTGTTCAGTACCAGTGGTTCAATGAGTTGAACGCTGCTGTACTTGGACTGAATGATTTAGATGGACAGACACAACCTACTGGTAATGTTTCTTACTATGCAAATGGAAGTAACCCAGAGTATCATGGTAACCATGTTGCTGGAACAGTAGCAGGACAACACTATGGGTGGGCGAGAGAGGCAAACATTTATGGTTTACAAATCCTAGGAACCATGCCTTCGGGTCAAACTCTTAGTCCCTATCTTGCATATGATTACCTTAGAGCATTTCATCGTAGTAAACCTGTAAACCCAGTAACAGGATTAAAAAATCCTACGATTACAAACCATAGTTATGGTGGTATATACAATTTCAATTCTTTATCTGATGAGATATTTAACTTTAACGATCTTACTTCAGTAGAATATAATGGTGTAGTATATAATGCTGGCAACCCTGGTCCATCTGGATGGACAGAAGCAGGAGTAAGATCAGACTTTGGTGTAGAATTTAACGTAGAAAATTATCCAGGATATAGTGGTCCTATCATAGCAGACGTTCAAGCAATGATTGCTGATGGTGTTGTGATGGTAGGTGCTGCTGGAAATGATAATCTACTCATGTCTAGACCACAAGATTATAATTGGAACAATAAAATTACAATTGCTGGGTTTGGAACTATTCCATATCAAAGGGGTGCTTGGCCTAATGCTTCAGACAGTAACAGTATTTGTGTAGGAGCATTGGATACCAACAGTGATTTTAGAAGAACTAATTTTACACAGTATGGTACATGTATTGACGTGTTTGCTCCTGGTAGAAATATTCTATCTGCATTTAATAACCAGGGAACATTAGATGGTAAGTATGGTGGACAAAATTTTTATGGATCATTAAATGGAACTAGCATGGCATCACCACAGGTCGCTGGTGTATTAGCGTGTATTGCTACAGGAAAACCTAGGTTCACACAGTTTGATGCCATAGGATATTTACAGCAGAATTCTATTGAAGGTGACATGACCTTTGATACTGCTGGTGGTACATATGGTGATAGCACTGCTAGAAAAAATAGTAAGAACAGATACTTACATATCAAGAACCCAAGACCAGAAACAGGGTTTATGTTTGATCGTAAGCATAGAAGAAAAGATGAGAAAAAAGTTGATGTGTATGAACAACTAGCATTTCCTAGAAGAAATGTTCTGTTTACACAGAACACTAATGTTATGTCTAGTAGTTCTGATCTTTCTATTACAAAATCGTGGAGCCAAGGAACATACACCTGGCAACCACAAATTCATATGCCTACTACAGGAACCGCTCCTTATGGTGTAGTCATTCTCCTGCATGGTGCAGGTGGTAATGGTGGTGCAATGATTTCTCAATGGAGTAATGTAATTACAGATCAAATTCTAGTTGCACCAACTGGATACAATAATGTATGGAACATCATTGATGAGAGTGACGCACCAGACTATGATGTTCTGGAAGAATTGATTGAGAAGTGTGTACAATTTACTAATGTAGATGCTACTAAGATTAGGTTCTTAGGTATATCTAATGGTGGTGCCATGGCACTAAGAATGGGTATGGAATATCCTGTTGCTAATAGAGTTGATATCATTTGTTCTATTATTTCTCAGTGTCATGATGACCAATACACTGGAGCATCTGGATGGTTTAAACCATCTAACCATGAGAATACAGATAGTAGCAGATCAGATGCTGGATATGATACTTCTTACACTCCTAATATCAGTCCTCTAACTGTGCCGCATAGATACTTCTTGTGTATGAACACAGTAAATGATAATGTAATTCCTTATAACGGAGGTTTAGTTTCAGCAATTGGTACTACTTTCCTATCTGCTCCTAACAGTGCATTTAGAATTGCACAAGCAGCAAGTTATCAAGGAAGTATAATCTCAACTGGTAGGATTTACTCAGGGTTCCCTGCTGGAAACTATCAGAGCGCAAGAGTTGTTACCTATGAAATTCCTGGTGCTGTAGATGACACTAAAGTAGATTTCTTATATGATGCTAGTGGTACACACCAAGTTACAAATGCTATGACTGCATTAGTAGGAGAATATTTTGGTAGTAATGGAAACTCTGTAACTGTACATCCACAATTTACCTTCAGTGTTGGTAACTCTGGTGCATCTCACTATACATTTACTGGTTCTGATAGAAATAACACATTCAATAATGCAAGTGATCCGCAGTTGCAGTGCAATGCTGGTGATGAATTAATATTCAATGTAAGTGCATCTGGTCATCCATTCTATATTAAGAATTCTCCTACTATTGGAACAGGTAATCAAGTTACCGCAGGAACTGTTACTAACCAAGGTGCTTCTATTGGTACAGTAACTTGGAACACTTATGGTGTTGCTCCTGGAACTTATTATTACATCTGTCAGTTCCATGGTGGCATGGTTGGACAGATCGTTATTTCCTAAGGCATAAATAAGTCTGAGCACTAGTATCTATTGGCAAGTTAAATGGCTGATCGTTTTCCATTAATCGTTAATTCCACGTCAAGGAAGATTGAAGAACTTGTATCGGGTGACAATTTAGACCTCACGGGTAACAATATTGTTATCAGTGGGAACAATGGCGCAGGCAAGTATCTAACGAGTGATGGTACGGTAGTTTCTTGGGGAGACCCAGGTGATGTATACCTAACTCAAACACAAACCCTTCTTAATAAAACTCTGGAGAGTTCAGTCATCTCTGGATCTATTAACACGTTAACTAATATTCCAAACAGTGCTCTTGTAAACCCTGGTATTACAGTTAACGGTCAAACTATTTCTCTAGGTGGATCTGTAGTTACACCTAATGACAACACCACTTATTCGATCAGTGCTCAAGATGGTTTGTCTGCCTCACAAAAAATTATTAGACTGACTGATAGTGCAAGTGCAAATGATGATGTCACTATCGCAGTTTCTTCTCCTGCTTCTATCCCTGCAGGACACAAAGCACTAGAGTTTACATTAGGTAGATCTAATGATGTAATTACACTCTCTGGTACTGTACTAGACGCAGACACTATCACTACTGTTGAAGCATTCACTGGTGGTAGTCCTCAGACAGGAACACTGATCTTAAAAGGAACTGGATCTACTACAGTTACTCAGGATGCTGCTAATAGAACATTCATAATTGATTCATCCTATGTTGATACAGTTACAGAACTGAGAGCAACTGCTGGTCAGATTTTTGGATCTGGTAGGTTTACTTTCCTTGGCACGGGTGCTACTACTGTTGCTCAAGGACAAGATGCTAACGGTGATGCTACTATTACATACAGTTCTACTGACACAGTAACCAGATTAAGAGGTGGTACTACAGGAACGTTTACTCCTGCTACTGCTGCTGGTGCTGACATCACTATCGTCGGTGGTGCTGGTGGTAATGTAACAGTCAGTCAAGCAGGAAATACTATTTCAATTGATAGTACAGATACTAATGATGTAACTAAACTTGCTGCTAACTCAGAAGCACTAGCATTTGGAGACTTCAGATTTGAAAGTTCTGGTGCTACAACACTTACTACATCAACTAGTGGTACTACAAAAGTAATCACAATTAGTTCTGTTAACAGTGATACTGGTGCATCTCTAACTGCATCTGGTGGTCTTATCCAATCTGGTGTAGATTTCCAACTTAAGAACTCTGGAAACTTCACTGGTAACACTCTGATGAAGTGGGACAGTGGTAACGGTCAGTTGGCAAACAGCATCATCACTGATAACGGATCAACAGTTACAATTGGTGGTGACTTATTTGTTACAGGAACTCAGACAGTTCTAGAAACACAGACCTTGATTGTCGAAGACAATATTATTGAACTTAGAAAAGGTACAAGTCTTACTGCAACTGATGGTGGTATTCAAGTCAACCTTACAACTGATAGTGGAGACAACGTAACCAGTTACAGACAACTGCAGTGGTATAACTCTGGTGGATACTGGAGATCTTGGGACGGTTCAGTTGAAAAAAGATTTGTAACTGAAAATGAATCTCAAACTCTAACAAACAAAACTCTTACATCACCAGTATTATCTGCTCCTCAACTTGGTAATGCTACTGCTACAGCAATCAATGGTCTTGCAATTACATCAACTGCATCCGCAACACTTGATATTGCATCATCTAAAACCCTCAATGTTGACAGAGATTTAGTCTTTACATCTGATAACAACTCTGCTTCTGTTACAGTCAACTGTAGATTGGGTGGTAACATTGCATATACATCAGACACACTAGCAACATTTGCATCCACGACTTCTACACAGATGAGAGGTCTTGTTCCTGATAGTACAGGTACAGGTGCGTTGATGTTTGGAACAAGTCCTACTGTTCTAACAAGTCTAGTAACAGCATCTTCCACATTTACCCTACTCAATTCTGGTGCTACAACGATCACTGCATTTGGATCGGCAACCACAATTACATTGGGTGCTACTAGTGGTACGACAACAATTCAGAATGATGTAGTTCTTCCTAAGGATCTAACAGTTGGTACTACTCTTGCTGATAATATTGTATTCAATGGTTCACTAAACTGTGATACTAATGACATCCTGATCCGTGGTACAGATGGCGATCCAATGAGAGTTGGACGTGGTGTTGGTGGTGTTAATACTAATACTGCACTTGGTTGTAGAGCAATTCAATCTGTATCTTCTGGTTCTCAAAATACTGGTGTTGGATTTGAAGCACTGTTCACAACAAATACTGGTGCATCCAATACTGCATATGGTAACAGAGCTCTGAGAGCAAACGGAGTAGGATCTGACAACATTGCGATCGGTAAAGACGCACTACTCACTGCCCTTTCTGGAGATAAAAACCTAGCGATTGGTAACAATGCTCTTGAGAGTATTCAGACTGGTAATGCTAACGTCTGTATTGGACACTATGCTGGTTATGGATTGACTGGTGGTGCTACTGGTAACGTTATCATCGGACCTGCTGATGATGCAAACTCAACTAACGCTACATACTTACCACCAAACGGCGCAGGTAATAGACAACTTGTTATTGGTTCTGGTACTGAAGCATGGATCAGAGGTGATAGTAACTTTAAGGTAAACATCCCTGGAAACTTTGACGTTGATGGTGATGTAGAAATTGGCGGATCATTGACAGTCAATGGTACTGTAACTACATTCAACTCAAACGTAATTACAATTGATGACAAAGAGATTGAACTAGCATCTGTAGGTGCTGCAACATTCTCAGCAGTTGTTGTCAATAACAATGCAAACATCACAGCAATCACTCCAACTGCAGGACTAATTCCTGGAATGGAAGTTGTTGCTCAGACAGGTGGTATCAGTGTTCCTGGTGGAACTACTATCTTGTCTATCTCTGGAAACACTGCTGTTCTATCTAACACAGTATCTGGTGATGGTACATGTACCTTTACTTCTACTGGTGCATCTGTCCTATCGGCAGATCAAGGTGGTATTAGAGTTAAAGGAACTACTGACAAGAGGATCTACTACGATCACAGTAGAACCGACAAGTATTGGGTGATGACAGAGAACCTGGAACTTGCATTCGGTAAGAAGTTAGCGATCAACAACCAACTTGTATTAGATACAACCACACTAGGATCCACAGTTGTCAACTCTTCTCTAACATCTGTTGGCACACTTACCAGTTTGAATGTTGATGGATCTGTTACTATTGGTGGTGTTGTTACTGAAAAAGTATTTAATAACTATGCTACAACTTTAACTCCATCTGCTAACATCCTCACTATTAATATTGCAGGTGCTAATACTATTCTTGGAACACCAGCAACACAAGCAATCAATGAGTGGGCGTTTACTGGAGTTGGATTGACTAATGGACAGTCAAAAACAATCACATTAATCTTGACTGCTAACAATGCTGCTACATATGGTGATGCCTGTAGTGTAGATGGAAACGCTGTTTCCAATGGCGTACAATGGTCAGGTGGTTCACCACCAATCGCTACAGCAAACACAGATATATTAACATTTATTATTGTCCGAGATAACGCTGGTATTACCAAAGTGTTTGGACAAGGCAATACAGACTTCAGCTGAGGATAGATAGATGCCAGTCGGTTTTAATAGTCCCGCCAGAAACCTTTTTCTTCTAGGTTCTACTGGTTCACAGGTTGTAGGAAATTTCTTTAAGACAATCGATAAGTCTGCAGGAACTGATGGTGTATATGCACCTGATGAAATTGCATACAATGTAATTGATCAGAAGTATTTCCTTGCTGGTACTGCATCTGATAGTAATTCAAGAACTTTTGGATGGTTTGAGAAGAGAGATGAGGCAGGGACAGCAGATTTTGAATATGGATTGCAATCATCAATCCCTACAGAAAACACAACTCTACGTGCCATGGAGTTGGATGTTAATAATAATCTGGTTGTTGCTGGAATAGCTGGTAATGTACCTTGGATTGCAAAGTCTGATAATAATGGAGCAATACAATGGTTTGCAACTACTAATACAGCAGACGTTCGTTACTTAGGTCTTGCATCAGATAGCAGTGGAAACTACTATGCATGTGGTAGAACATCTTTAACTGCTTCTGACACTCAAGCATTTGTAGAAAAATTTGATGGCAATGGTAATCCTGGTTGGGGCAAACAGGGGTACATGTTAGGTAGAGATGTTGTCCTCAAATCTATTGATGTTAATGATAGAGGTGAAGCTGTTGCAGTTGGATACTTAGAAGACGATAGTAATTACAAAGGATATATTATTAAGATCAACGCCAATACTGGTGATGTAATGTGGGACAGGACATTATCTGCAGATGATACAATTCTGTGTACTGATTGTTATATCGATACTAAGGATCAAATTTATGTTACTGTAACTGGTGCTACTGATAGTTACCTCGTCAAGTATACTCCTGAAGGTAACATGCAGTGGCAGAGAAAGACAGCACAAACTGGTGCTAGTATCTCATACAAACAGGTTTCTTCTGATGGTGAAACAGGACAGACAATTACTTTTGGAACATATGATGATGGAAATGATGTCGTTGGTTTGCTAAGTAAGTATTCTAGAAATGGTGATCTAGTTTTTAGAAGAAAATTACAAAGTTCTTTTAACAATTCAGATACTTTTTCTTCTTTATCTCTATATTCTGATCCATCATTCTATTATTTGTTGTATGTTGACAGTCCAGTTAGTGGATTGAATGGTACACCAGACAAGTATACTTACGGTAAGGTAAGTTCTTCTGGAAATGGTCTTGGTGCTTTCCAATATACAGAAGGAACTGGAGTAACAATTGATTATGAAATTCTTGCTGAACCAGATGAAATTGGCAGACTATCTGATGGTTCTGTAAGAAATGATACTAGTGATCTAATTGCATATCCTTTTGGTGCTAACAATATTTTGTTTGATGACTTGTCTACTCAAGTAACGAACAAGAAGAGACAGATGGATGGTCCTGGTAGTTTTCAGTACAGTGGTAGTCCTGCTATTAGAGTTGCTGACTTCCAAGAAATTAACCTGTTGGGTGATGTTTATTCTGGTAGTGGTGACTGGTTAGATCAATCAGGTAATGGTAATGATGGCACAACATCATTCACAACTACCGTTGAAGAACCATTCCCTGGTGCTGGTAGTGTTGAGTTTGATGGAACTTCTGGCACCAATCTGACCATATCAGGCACAGGAAGTATCCTAGGTACTAACGATTTTACAATTGAGTTTTTTATATATTCCGATAGCACTGCTGATAGAAGAGTATTCTCATTAGGTGTAAATAATCAGGCGGGATCTTTTGTGCTTATAAAAGACGCTTCTGGAATAAGAATGAATTACGGTGTGAATACCTCCAGTAGTGGAAACCTTACTGTAGTTGGTGGTGGGTGGCATCATGTTGCTGTAGTTAGAAATAGTAATAATGTTAGAATCTATATTGATGGAGTGTTAGATAAAGATCACGGAACAGTCTCGGACAATCTTAATGCTACAACTTTGTATATTGGAGATGATCCAACACTAAACAATTATGAGTTGATAGGTTTAATTTCAAACCTTCGTGTAGTTCAGTCAGCACTTTATACTGCTAATTTTACACCGCCAACTACATCATTAACGGCTATTGCTGGAACACAGTTGCTGACATGTCAAGGTGGTACTATTGCTGATGCTAGTACCAACAACCTTACTATCACAGCGAATGGTAATGCTGCTGCAGCAGTATCTACAACAAGTGGTCCCACCCACAACGCTGCTGGATACTGGGAGTTTAATACTACTGGATCTTCTCCAAAGTTTGAAGGTGATTACATTGAAGTAGATTACGATACCAACTTGATTGCTACTGGATTTAGTCTTGAGTTTTGGTTCAATGGTATTACCACAGGATCACAAGCAGCACAATTCATCGCCACTCAAGGTTTCATGGGTGGTGGTTCTGATAATGATTCTACTTGGAGAATTGAAAGGAGCAACTCACAAACTGGAACCATTGAATTTAGTGTGAATAATGGATCTGGTTTCGGTCAGAATGAATTAATTTCTACCAATTTCCCTGACGGAACTTGGCATCATTGTGTATGTACTTTTAATAATGGAACCAGCACCATCTATAAGAATGGTGTTCAAGACGTTCAATCTACTAGTTATACTGGAACACCAACACACCCTGCTGTCGATCATGTCCTAAGAATTGGAGCAAGATATGACAATGCCCCATATGCTTTTAATGGTAGCATCGGTGAGTTTCGTATCTATCCAAGAGCTCTAACACCAGCACAAGTACAACAAAACTTTAATGCTTCTCAGTTTAAGTATACTAACGTAAGACCTAACACTACTCCTTTCTTTACTAGCAATCCTATTGTTATTAATAATAATCTATTATTAAATTATGATTTTGGTAGTGGTGCCTGTATTCAAAAAAGTTCTAACATAGCACCAGGATCTCAAGAAATTATTGTTGATGATGCTGTAGATAATGGTGCTGCTTTTGGTGATCAGGAATGTGTCGCTGTTGGTTATGGCAAAGTTGTAGTTGGTGCTCGTGGAGAAGACAATGGTTCTTACGTTAACGGTGGTAAGGCATATGTTTATAATGCAACAACTGGTGCTCTGGAAGTTACACTAACACCATCAAATATTGCTGGTAACGATATGTTATTTGGTAATGCAGTAGATATTGATGATACCACTGGAAGAATTGCCGTTACAACTCCTTCTTCAATATATTTGTATGATGCTGATGGTAGTAACGAAGTTGTTATCGACAGCACTACCACACTACCTATCAGTCCTCCTGGTGGATTGTCTTTTGGTACTAGTGTTGCTATCTCTAGCGGTAGAGTTTGGACAGCAGATGATAATGTTCCAACGGGTCCTACCTATAATGGAACAGTTTACTGTTTTGATGCTGAGACGGGAGCATTTATATATCAATTGAGACCAAAGTATGAACTAGATAATTTCTATAACTATGGTCATTTCCTTGCAGCGGGAGAGGGTAAACTTGCTGTTGGTTCTGGATCTATCACTCACTCTGTAACTGGTAGAGCTGTTACTGGTAAAGTATATTTGTATGATGTAGATGGGTCTAATGAAAAAGTCATCGAACCACTTAACTTGACAACTTCTTCTCAGTTTGGAGAAATGAGTGACTTGGATATCGGTTATGGTATGATTGTTATTGGAGCAGCTAGACAACAAAGAACAGAAGATCCACAAAAGATTGGCAGTGGTGAAGTATTTGTTTTTGATACAGAAGGCAACTTCAAGTTTAGTATTAGACCATCAGACGATCCAGCAGATGAAGATGCTGATGGAATGGGATTTGGTGGAAGTGTTGCCATCAGTAGTGATCGTATTGCTGTTGGAGCAAGATATTATGTTGGCAATGCTGGTGGAGTTGCAGGTAGAGCATACTTGTTTGACCACACTGGAAAAGAATTACAAGCTTGGATACCACCAACAGTTCCTATAGGTGACGCATCTGATTTTGGTAGTGCAATGGACGCTGCAGGTGGTACATTAGCAATTGGCGCTGCTGGTGGTAGTCCTGATCTTTCTGGTAGAGTATACATCTATCCAGTAACAGGAACAGCATCGGGTAAAGTATTGAACCTTTCAAATCCTAATGTTCACACTGCCACGTTTGATGCAGAAACAGCGGGACAATCTCCAGAATTCAAAACAGGAAATGGTGGATTTTTAGCTTTTGGAAACAAAGAAAGTATTAGGTTTGGTTCTCTCAACGATTTAGGTTTTCCAACTGGTTCACAATCACATACAATTACATTAGAGTGTTGGGTTCAAGCGAGAGCAGGTGTTAATGTCAACCAAATCTTTGCTGGTATTCAAACTCCAACTACCCAAAGACTTTACTTAGCTTCACACCAGAATAAGTGGGACTTTGGATGGGGAGATTATAGTTGGACGGTGGGATTCACTGGTGGTACATCAGCAACTGATCGCGCTGATACTGTCCAAAATACTTGGACCCATTATTGTTTATCAATTAATAGTGGTGTTGCTAAACTCTATATCAATAGTGCTTTCACTATAGAAAAAACTGACACTGCTGTTGATTTAGAAACAGGAGACTTCCCAATTGGAGGTTTCTTTGAACCATCGGAAACATACAATGCTAATAATTCAAAACAGAATTACATTGGTGAGTTTAGGATATACGATTCTGCACTATCAACAGCACAAGTATCCCAAAACTATAATGCTACCCGTGCTAGGTACGGTGTCTGATAAATAGATAAAGCATAAAATATTCCAAAGGAACATAGGTAATGGCAAGGAAAACTATTCAGAGTA
>Ga0163111_10001536_pt1 | contig 14312 bp, 16 predicted proteins | sample CRUFie1St18metaG_FD_109645 | JGI IMG/M metagenome (GOLD analysis project Ga0163111, IMG submission 109645) | Marine microbial communities from the Costa Rica Dome - CRUD Field 142mm St18 metaG | ecosystem: Environmental > Aquatic > Marine > Oceanic > Photic zone | place: Costa Rica: the Eastern...
ATGGACCCGCGCATCCGATACGACGTTTCGATGCTACCGCCGATGCCTCCGATCCTAGGGCCGCTGGTTATGCCCGTGAGGGAGAAGAGCTCGACGAACAAGCGCAAGTGGTCCGAAGTGGTGACGAATGAGACGGATAGCAAGACGGAGACCATTGATTCATCTGATGATTGTGCGGAAAACAAGGAGCTCTTAGAGGCTGAATCACGCGGGAGGCGTATGGCGCATGTGGCGTCGGAATACGACGAGGAGGTGATGTTTCTGGCGAACATGATGCGGGGTAAGATGAGTTGGGCTGATATGTGCGATTCTTCCGATGAAGAATAAGCGGGCGACGCTAGCGAGAGGGGGATGTGTAGATTTGTAATGTAGACTTTTTTGTTTTGTAAGCGCACGATTATGTGCTATCTGTTTCGCTTGAAATATCCTCTTCGTTGCGAATGTGGTCCAAGTGCGTCTGGATGTAGCTACATACCTCTTCCTCGGTTTGTAGATTGGTCTGATAAAGGACTTGACTGTGCGGCATCGGGACGGCGACCTTTATTTTTGTTTTTTCTACGGTAATACGGAATTCTTCAAAGGGGTTTATTCTGGAGGTATAAACGATGCTTTGACTGCTTTGACTGCTTTGACTGCTTGGGCTGCTGGGTTCGGTGAGTGTCCAATCCGACCCATCAAAGATGGCTTTCAGTTTGCTATTCAGCCCGGTGGCGATAGATAGCGACATATGGTTATGGTTCATCTTTATATATCTTTAAATATTTTCGTAATTCCTTTTTGGATTTTATGTCAAAATATATTATATGGAAATTAGTAAAATATGTGAAAAAGATGAGAATGGTGAGGTGTGTGATGGCGGGGCGTGTGATGGCGATGTGCGTAATAGAAAGTTGGAGGCGGAGCTCACGTCTGAATTGGTTACTATTAAAACGTATATTGACAGTAAATCGCTTGGGATAACGAGCACGGTACATCATTTTGAAAGCGGTGCGAATAATTTTATACGACGTGCGATTCGCAATATACGGTGTTCGAATGCCATATACGAGCATTTGCTGATGGTATGGGGAGAGAATATGAGTGTGATGCACGTGGTTGAGATGAATGAGTTGTACGCCTCGCGGTTGCGTGGGGTTGGGTCGGATGCGGTTTTTCAGGCGAACCACATTGATGGACCGTTCGGGTTTGTGCCTTATCTTACGCTGATTCGGTGTATCGTGACCGTGTGCAACGAAACGGATATCCGGACGAATCTGGGTGGGATGGTCGTCAAGATGCGTGAGGGAGAGTTTTTGGCGCATGACTACAATCGCGAGCTGCATTACATATTTGGGGAGCAGGGGGACGACGAGAAGCGATACGTGCTAAAGTTGCACTACGTGCTCTATCCCGATTGGATGCCGCTGTTCTGGGTGGATCTCTACGTCTGGTGGAACGTTGCGTGGAACAGTATGGCGCGGAGGTTGTTTTTGTTCACGCTGAATCCGCAGACGCCGTTTGAGCTATTGATGAGTTGGATGGTGAACGGGATTACGATACTGGTTGCGAAAATGGTTTCATAGATTATTAGTTTTTTAATAATATATGAAATGGTGTAAAAATGCGCTCCATATTGGGTTCGAACCAATGACCTCCCGATTAACAGTCGGACGCTCTTCCTACTAAGCTAATAGAGCGGGTTTAAAACTAAGCTAGTTTATCATACACAATATGTACACTCAATACAATGCTGATCAATTTGATCAATGACTATTCCTTCGTTTTATGTATAATACATTGGAATTAGTCAACCTAAACTAATATACATTTATGTATTTGCTATATATTTATGTATTTGCTATATATTTACGTGTTGTAGAATTTAATATAGCAGCAGACTAGACTTGTTTGGTTGTGGGATGGTTTTGGGGGGTATTGGTGGTTGCTGTTTGATACCTTTTTATACCGGTTAGTATGTATTATGATTCCGATAGCTAGTCGGTGCAAAATCATATCATTTTTAATAAAAGTATAGTTAATCTATAAAGTATAATTAATCTATAAAGTATAATTAATCTATAAAGTATAATTAATCTATAAAGTATAATTAATCTATAAAGTATAATTAATCTATAAAATTATTAATTTCACATCAAAAAAATATTTGAATAATATTCTGTAATTTAAAAATTAATTCTGATGTGTCGTCATATTATCTCAGTAAGAGATACCAATTTGGTTTTTACAGGTATCTACACCGAACGTTTGTGAAAAAGCATTCGCAAATCGTCGGGTTTTGCTCGTTTTATCTCTTTACTGAGTTGCTTACTTGCTGCGTCTTCACGGGGATAGAGGGGGTGTGCGCAGTCTAGTGGCGGGGTCGGTGCTTGTCGAGCGGATAAACAAGACCATACCCAATATGACTATACCTTGTCGTCGTCCTTGTCGTCGTCCTTGTCGTCGTCCTTGTCGTCGCCGTCGCCGTTCACCTGCTTGCTGACAACCTTTATTAATATAAAATTTAAAATTTAAATTATCTATTAGAGAGTTTGCTGTTGGTTGTCTGTGTGGCTCCTCCACATACTCATATGCGAAGTATGCTTTATATTGTTTATAATCGGTATATAACTTATCGGATAAATAATATAATGAGGTTTGTATGCGATTGGGGGGAGCGATGGCGGCGGAGATTTTGGGGGCTATTCAATTGTCGTCGGAAGGGGGGAGACGAAGAGAAACTGATGGAAACGAAACACGAAGGAACCGGGAGCGAATGGGATGATCTCTGTTGGGAGAGTATGGCGGAGAGTATGGCGGAGACGCGGGTGGACTCGGTTGTAGACACGCGGACTGGGACGCGGGTGGGGCGCAATGAGCTGTTTCGGTGTGCTCGGTGTGAGATGGAGACCGATATGTTTGTTAACGAGCCGTGGTGGCGGCGGGTCGCGGTGGAGGAGCGGTCTTCCCTCCAGTCGCCATTGCCGTCGCCGTTGATTTTGGAGGTGTGAGGAAGAGGAGGCGATAGCATTGGTAGAGGCCGTAGCCGGATGCGCCACCGAGGATGCTTCCGACGAGGAGTTGGGGGGCCGAGTGCATGCGAAAGGAGTAGCGTTGGTAGAGGGTGAGGAGCGTCTGGAGGGCGGCGACCGTGGTGAGGAATTCGTTACGAAAGAGGAGGGCAATGAACACGAAATTGGCGGCGCCCAACTGGGCGTGACCCGAAGGCATTCCGTAACCGCGGCTGAATTTCTCGTCTTGCTTGTTTATTTTGATGCTTTTTTTAGGACGCGGTTGCTTTATCAGCTCTTTTAGCACGCCGTTGATCCAGATGTTCATTATGTTCCACGCAACAACCAAGAGAATTTTATTTCCGACGGTGCTTACAAAGTGGAGGTGGGGGATGAGCGCGGTTCCCACGACGGGGAAGTAGAGGCGCGACTCGTATATTATCATAAGGATGCTCATTATCATTAGTATGTACGGTCCATGAAAGCCTATTTTAAAAATCTCTCTGGATACGGTATTTATGGATATGGTATTTAGATTCATTATATATTTTACATATAAATTAAATATTGAGATTATATATATGAATCAGTTACAGAACCTGCCGGAACTTTTATTCTCGCCCCTTGGCAAAGACTACTGCCTATATTTCTACATTCTCTCGGTCTTTGCATTTGTCTTATTGGTGGCTAACGTTATTATGGTGGTTTCCAAGAGCCTTAAGAATAAGGGTAAGGGTTTGATCTTTGATTTGGTTACGCTCACGTCGGTGCCGCTGGTGATCTACTTTCAGAACAGGCTCTTCTACTCAATGTGTATGAATTAGAGTGGTGTGGTGGTGTGGTGGTGTGGTGGTGTGGTGGTGTGGTGGGTATATGTTATAAGCGTTGTGTTATCACATATACTTGTTTTGGGTGGTGGTGCGATTATTCTACGGTTACGACTTTGGCTAGGTTTTTTGGTGTGTCGGGGTTTATGTTCTTGCTGACAGAGAGATAATACGAAAGCAGTTGGAGTGGAATCAGGGCGAGGAGGGAGCTGTAGTGCTTGTTGGTGGGTATTGTGAGGGTGCTGGTGCTGGTGCTGGTGCTGGTGCTGGTGGTGGTGCTTTTTTTTAAGCTAGCGGATGCGATTATAAAGAGGGGGGAGTGGCGGGCTTTTACCTCTTCGTAGCAGCTGCTGATTTTGGCGGTGTATTCGTCTTGGCTGTTGATTAGGACGACGGGGAAGTTGGGGTCGAGGAGGGCGAAAGGACCATGTTTTAGGGAGCTCGCGGAGTAGCTTTCGGTGTGGATGTAGCTGATTTCTTTGATTTTTAGGGCGCTCTCGTCGGCGATGAACTTGTCAGTACCTTTTCCTAGGATGAACATACTCTTTGCGTCTTTTAGGACGGCGGTTTGGGCGAGTTCTTTTGCGGGAGCTTCGGTCAGCGCGAGGGTTTTGGAGTAGTCGTTGGGGAGATTTTGAAGGCTCGTGATGATACTTGCGCGGAGCGACTTATTGACGTTTTGTTTCTGGGCGAACCAGATGGCGGCGAGGGAAAGACACACCACTTGCGAGGTGAAGGATTTGGTGGAGGCGACACCCACTTCGGTGCCCGAGTTGCAGTAGATGCCACAGTCGACTTCGCGGGCGATGAGCGAGTCTATTACATTGACTATGCCGATGGTGATGGTTGGTGGCGGTGCGGGGCGAGAGTTTAGAAGCCCGATACAGCGGTGGAGGTCTTTCGTTTCGCCGGACTGCGTGATTAAAAAGACGCCTAGAGGGTCGGTGGTCTTGGGGAGGTCTGAGAGGCGCAACTCGGCGGCGTCGATGACAATTACGGTTACAAAGTCGCATAGCTGCTTCATGAACTCGGCGCCATAGAGGGCGGCGTTATAGGAGGAGCCACACCCTAAGAGCACGACGTGCCTTACCGCGTGGAGTTCGGTGGACATCGTGTCTAAGCCGCCCAGCTTGACCTCGTGGTCGTTGAGTATGCGTCCGCCGTGGTTGATGCTGTTGAGGACGGTGGTGGGTTGCTCGTGAATCTCCTTTAGCGTCCAGTGCGGATACGGGTCAGGCGTGGTGGGGTTCGTGGCGAGCTGATTGGTGACCGAGGTGGTCTGATAGCTGCCGGTGGTGCTTACTGCGATTTTCTCGTTCTCTAGTGCTAGGACGCAGATGTCGTCGTTCTCCAGAGTGATATAGGTGTTGACGCTGTTATTGAAGCCGCTCTGTTCGGAGGTGACGAGGGCGAAGGTTTCGGACGTGCCGACCAAAAGGGGCGAGCCGTTACGGACACAAAAAAGGCGATTGGGCTCGTCGCGATTTACGATTACGAGACCGTAGGTTCCGTGCAGCTTGGATATGGTGATACGGATGCTTTCCAACGTGTCCTTTGTCTCTTGATAGCAATGGGCGAGATGGTGGGCGATGACTTCGGTGTCGGTCTCCGATAGATAGGGTAATGGGGGGAGCGATTCTTTGATTTCGGTGTAATTTTCTATGATACCATTGTGAACAATCATGAACCGTCGGTCGTACGATAGGTGAGGGTGGGCGTTGGTGTCGGTCTTGGCGCCGTGCGTGGCCCAGCGGTTGTGTCCTACTCCGCAGGTCAAGTTCCACGAGGAATTTATTCGTGTGGCGAGTTGGGTGGAGAGAAGGGCGAGCGAATTGGAGGTGGTCGTGGAGGCGTGCTTTTCTACGATGAACTCGGTGGCGTTGAGGAGGCCGACGCCGCACGAGTCATAACCGCGGTTTTGGAGGCGTTCGAGTCCGTTTTCTATGTGATTGACGATTTCTTTGCTGGTGGTATCTGCGGGTTTCATAAGGATTCCGATTATTCCACACATTGTTTTAATAAGATGATTAATTATTAAATAAGAATTTATTTAATTATTATTGAATAGGATTTAATATTTTAACAGATCTACGAAATATACCTTATACATATTCGTGTTTAATAGATGTAAATATACAAGATATAGTGCGAATAATATAATGCTTATTGCGATATCGCGTCGTGAAATAAGGGGTTTCTTATCCACTAGGAAGTGCTTATACGCATTGGAGAGGGCGATGATGAGTTCGAATAGGATGATATATATTTTAAAGAATATGGTTCGCTTTTTAAAGTCACTAAATATGTTGTGTGGGATTGTAAACAACAATGCTAATATGGAAAGATAGAGTGGTGAAAACGATGATATATTTATCAGATATAATGCGGTTGCGATCCATATCCACATACAGAATATTTTATATTTCACTGACACCATATATATAATAACGGGATTTAAGATTGACTGAGAGTTGATTGGGAGTTGACTGGATTGTTTCTGTAAAGATGCTGTGTTTAATACTCGCCAACCTATCCGTTGAGCGGATAGGTTGGCGATGGAGTGAATTAAATACTTATTAGAGTGTCTGCTAAAATAAGTATTTTATATATAACGAGAAATGAGTGACAAAACGAGAAATGAGTGACAAAAAAAATATATATTATAGGGTTAAAATTCGTTATTAGTATTACAATAATTATCTTGATATAAGATTGAAATGTTCACGTGCCTCAATGTAGCCATTACCTCCAGGTGCGAATCGTTTCTCGACCCATCTCAAGACAAGTGTTTTTACTTTATTTTTAAGATTCTCTCTGACAACATACTCGTGAATCATTCTAGTCCTAATAGAATTACAGAGAGAATTGTGAACAAATGTATAATATCCACGATACGAACCAAATCCTTTTTGTTCTTCATTATGTATTTCATCATTGATAATTTCATCACGTAGTTCAATCCAGTTCCACGTTGAACGGATATTATCATATGTAATATTTATATCAGGATGCTCGATTACGAAATACAAATCTTTTACGTATTGATTTAATTTAATGTTTTCAATTTCCGTATTTTCTTCCTTATTTAGATTTGTAATAAACTCACTATTATTTACTGCTTTAATTACGTCTGCCTTTGAAGGCGATTGTGCTTGATACCACGGTTCGTATGACATGGTGTATGACTGCCGATAACATTAAAAATAAAATTCATTTCAATTTTATAGTAAAATTACAACCACCATGGAGTTTCATTTGTCCTGAAATCATCACCAACCCATTCTTTTAAATATACTTTACCATCATTATTTTCAACACCCGCCAATGCAAGTGATTTTGGAGCTGGTCCGCGAATAACCTTACCTTCATTATTATATTGAGATCCATGACAGGGGCACATAAATTTATTTTCAGTTGGATTCCATGGTACAACACACCCAAGATGAGTACATACCGCATTAATCGCATATTTTTCTAACCCTCCATTCTCAGTTGTTATCAAATAGTGGGCATCACCTTTTAAACCCTGAACCAAAGCACGAGACGGATATTTATGTTCGTTAACCCACTCTGTCTCCATAACATCATCTCCATTCTTGTCTTTTGCCACGAGTCCTCCTCCACTACTTGTGTCAATTGATGGCATAAAGTAACTACCAAATCCATAAAGTAATGGTCCACAAGAACCAAATAAAGTAGTTACTAAAATATTATTCATTAATTCTCTCTTTTTAATGTCCGGAACATAGCTATCTTCATCGTCTATTACAGAAGAAGCTTTTAAGGTCGTAATTTTTCTATATTGCATATTATTAAATGCTTCAATATTAACTAATAATAATAATAGAGTTACAAACCTCATATACTAGTATATTCACAATATTTTAAATATTATATTAAAACTATTATTCACTTATGGAGAGAAAATATAAATAAACTATTGATTCGTTATATTTGTAATACTAGAATTTGTATAATTAAAAGTTTTTAAATTTAAATCCGTTTAAATTTAAAAAGGTCCCACTGAGGGTCGAACTCAGGATAGGAGAATCAGAATCTCCGGTGCTAACCAACTACACTATGAGACCATATGAACTATATACCGTAGGTCTTACCGAGGGTCGAACTCGGGTTGGAGGATTCAAAGTCCTCAGTGATGACCCACTACACTATAAGACCAGAAATGAGTGAGAAAACCAGAAATGAGTAGGATATCTATAAATGAGTGATATTTTATAATTGGGATTTTTCCGCATACGGGACTCGAACCCGTGTCTGCTGAGTGAAAGTCAGCCATCCTAACCACCTAGACTAATGCGGAAAACAATACCCCTGACGAGACTCGAACTCGCAACCCCCGGATTAGAAGTCCGATGCGCTATCCATTGCGCCACAAGGGTGAGCAGAACCTGGGATCGAACCAGGGACCTTTAGGTTATGAGCCTAACACGCTACCTCTGCGCTATCCTGCTATATATTCTTTAATTACAAAAAAAATGCTAAATAATGTTTCACCGCAAGGGGGGCTCGAACCCCCGACCACAGGCTATCTTTTTTTTAATAAAAGGCATGCGCTCTACCGACTGAGCTATTGCGGCATATGTTCACGGAGAGGCTTGAACTCTCGACCCCCAGCTCATAAGACTGGTGCTCTAACCAACTGAGCTACGCGAACAGGTTGCATCGTGTGGGGTTCGAACCCACGCATCCGAAGATATCACATCTTAAGTGTGACGCCTTAGACCACTCGGCCAACGATGCTAATGTCTCACTGACCGGAATCGAACCGGCGACCAATTGATTTTGCTAGTCATTTACAATTACAGTCAACTGCTCTTCCAACTGAGCTACAGTGAGTTATATAATACTACGTTGCCTTACCTTTATACCCATTATAAATATCTTACTACAAAGAGTCCCCCCTCTGCTACATATTCTCGCTATACCACTCCTCTATGGTCTCCAACATATCACGACATACACCATCCATATTCGCATATACACTTGCTTTTAGCTGCGCACGATGTAACGGGCTATCGTTATCCAATAAAATATCCAATGCTTCATTTATTTCTTCATCTATTTTCTCATCATGATAATAATCACGCACCGTTTCCGTTACCATCGTATTTGCCAATGTATCAGATATTTCCAGTTTATTTTGTCTCTCTGGTGCAAACACATCACGACAATATGGACATGTATTATTCACACGTGAATGACAAGCGAAGCAGGACGGACACATACGATGACCACATTTCAACGTCACTTCACCTTCCATCTCTTCCATACATATACTACACTCCTCTTTCTCTCCTTTTACTCTCATTGAACGAGGTGCTTTATGTCTATCTTGAGAGAAACGGTTCTGAAACCTACGCATTTGTGTCTCCAATTCCTCGTCCAAAGCCCTTATATTTTTGGGTTTTACCTTCATTTTTTCACCTTCTAAAATAACTATAAATCGGTCATTTTTTGTCTCATAATCTATCACTGTTGCGATTTTTCCATTTAATTCAACATTTCTCTCCAGCCCTATCAATTCTACGCGCATTTCTTGTGCCATCTTTATTACATATAATTTGATTTATATAACTATTTGCTTTTCAATTTTATAATTAAAAAAATTGGGGTATTTGTCCTGCCCTACCCCGCCTACACACCACCCTCACTTACCTTGCTTCTTGGTTACCTTATGCTGCCCACATGTCGTATCGAGCACGCTTCTCTGTGTCACGTAGCATCTCGTATGCGTGTTGAACCTTTCTGAACAAGTCGTTGCTACCACCCTTATCGGGGTGTACCTTGAGCACGGCATTGCGATATGCCTTCTTGATCTCAAGTGCGGTGGCTGTTTTTGCGATACCTAGAACGCTGTAATGGGTTTCCTTCATTGGCTTGGGCGCCTTGGCCTTGGGCGGCTCCGTCTTGGGTGCCTTGGCCTTGGGTGGCTCCGTCTTGGGTGCCTTGGTCTTGGGTGGCTCCGTCTTGGCGCTCTTCTCTTCCGCAGGTGGCGTCCATGAGTACCAGTCACGCCACGACGTTGACGCTTTGGCGAAGTTTTTGGGGCTCTGATACGACGAGAAACGACTCCTATCACCCTCCTTCGGTGTGTTATACTCGACCTTGACCTTGGTGCCCTTGGGCGTCTCCTTCACGTCGTAGACCACGCCGTAGCGACACGCGTCCTTCTTGGCACTGGCCACCTTGAACACCACGTCACCCTTCTTCAGTGTCTGAGTCATCGTCGTTGTGTGCTTGCTTGCTGCTTGCGTATGGTTGGTTTGAGGTGCCTTCAACTTCAACCGGTCAAACCATTTCAATTTTTTAGGCACCTTCACGATGACGTATGTGTGACGTATGTGTCCCGCACGTGTCCCGATGACGTCACCACGTCATATCCTTACCGATAACGGCATTGGAACCTTCCTGGAACGTTCTTGAAAAAAATTGAAATGGTTTGACCGGTTGAAGGGGAAGGCACCTCAAACCAAGCATACGCAAGCATCAAGCAAGCAAGCAACGACGATGTCGCAGAGCACACAAGCATCACAGGGCTACTACCTCGCACAGCCGGCGTGGTACCTCGTGAGGCAGTTCGCCGGCATCTACGGAGTCAAGATGAACTACAAGGCCGTCAAGAAGTTGAACCGTGACGTCATCTCCCGCGCATACTTCGACGTCGCTAAACTACCCGCCATCACGCGGACCGTTACCTACAACAACCGGGGGCAACCTGAGAAGCTATCGCCAATCAAGTCTAAGGACTGGATCGCTATGATTCTCAAGCGTGCCGCCATGGGCTACAACAATCGCCAGTTTTACGAGTCACTCGCCAGCACTCTACACCCCCCACCAGTCAAGTGCCCTTGTGGTGCTATGGTGTGTGCTACTGAGAAAGGCACTCGCAAGCATCGTTCCACCAAAGCACACATCAACGCTATGTTGGCCCTAGACAACTGGACTGGGGGACATCACTGCGTTATCCTACCAAGAAAGGTCAAGGAAGGCGAACTCAAATACCGAAACCCATTGGGTGTGCCAGGCAGCGTCGGTTCGTGGACATCAGGGATTCCATTCGACATATCGCTATACATCGGTGGAAGAATTAAAGACCTACAGGTTGACCATACGGTATCGCCACCCGTAGTCACATGGGTCAGGACTCATTATACATACGACAGTATCATGAACGACCTAAAGGCAAATGGCGGGGTCAGGCGCAACGGACAAGATGTTTACGGACCATTCGACACACGTAAACAAACCGTTACGACCGTCCAACATCCGTCACATGAGCAGTTCAATAGAATGAGAGAGATAGCGGCGGGATTAGTGAATGTCTAGACATCACCATAACACACATACACTAGGCAGTTGAGAAGGTAGCAGACAAGGCAGCAAGAGAAGGTAGGGTATAAACCCATTTTTCTCTCTATAACACTACAATGCTATCAATCATATAGACACCCGTAGAGAGATACGCTATAAACTACCATATATAGGCAAACGAGAAATGAGTGACATAACGAGAAATGAGTGACATAACGAGATATTGGTTACTATCCGTTAAATATACACACTATCAGTAGAAAAACCACCCTAATGGTGGCTTTTCTCCTAATTTTTATGGGTTTTTAATTTTTTATTTTTTTATGGTTTTTGTTTTTTTTTACATATCCGCCTACTCCTCATCATTGAACACTACCTTCTTGTTCTCTTCATCCCACGTTCCCACTTCCTTCGGGTTTTCCATCGGACCTTCATACACCGTATTATCATCATCCTTGTAGTATGTCTTACCATTGAACTCCACCTCTTCCACAGAAGCCTCCTCGCCATCCGATTCCTCATCCGGTTGGCTCGCCAGTTCATCATCGCTTGACACCGCCTCGGCTTCCACTTCGGCTGCCTTTTTTGCGGCTTCCTCCGCAGCCTTCTTCTCTGCCGCCTCCTTCTCGGCCTTCTTCTTAGCAGCGGTTGCCTTGCGCTTTTCGGCGGCTGCCTTCTTCTTGGCCGCCTTCTCCTCCTCCGTAAGCTCCGGCTTCACTTTCTTGACCTTCTTTTTCGGCTCCTTGGGCTCCTTAGCCTCCTCCTTGGGCTCTTCAGCCTCCTCAGCCTCCTTGGTCTCCTCCACTGGAGCCGAAACCTCCTCAGCCTCCTTGGTCTCCTCCACTGGAGCCGAAACCTCCTCATCGCTGGAGCTCACTTCCGTATCAGCCTCGCTGTTATTCTGGATGTTATCCATCAGCTGCCCGATAAAGTCGTCCGCATCACCACTCACAAGTCCCTTCTTCTTGCTAGGACGTCCGCGCTTCTTCTTGGGCGCCTCGTCCTCAGTGTCAGAAGTGCTTGGCGACTTAGGGCGCCCTGACTTGCGAGCCTTCACCTCAAACTGCTCCTCCGAAATCTCCCATCCAAACGATGTCGCCTCAGCAATAGCCGCCTCCTTATCCAGGTTCTTTTTCTTAAGGACATTACCGTAGTTAATAGGTTGCTTACCTGCCGGCGAACGCCAATCGTCTCCTCCGTCCTTACGATCACGAATGTCTCCATGGGTTGGCTTGTTAGTCTCGTTCACCTCTGCTTGACCCGCACACGTCGCGCAGTAGAAACCACCTTTCTTAGGTGCCATCGTGCACTGTGTGAACAGCTCGTGGTTTGGACGGATTCCCTTACACCAATCATCCATCACCATACCGCAGAACGGAAGCGGCATTGACGGCGTCAGCATCTTCGCCTTGGGTGCCTTAGGTTCCTTGGGTGTCTTCGCCGCCTTCGCCTTGCGAACCACCTTCGTACCATCCAGCTCCAGATGCGCCAATGCCTCTACCACGTCAAACCCGTACTTCTCCGAGAGCGCCTTCACCACCACTTGGGCAAAGTCAGTCGTGCACGTCTTAAGCGCCTTCTCCATCGAACCAGTCATAGTAACCGAGGTATTCATTGTTTTTTTGCTTGTTGCTTTTGCTTATTGCTTTTTCCTTGTTGTTGTTGTTTAGGTGCCATAAACTACAAACCTCAAATCCATTTCAATTTTTTTCACGAACCAACAAATCCCACATTTTTCACAGCAAAAAACCCCCTATTACAGGGGTCTTTTGCTCCTCATATGAGGGTTTTACAGTTTATACACGTTTATGGTGTTGGTTTATCGACATTCATACAAAACCTATACAATCATCGCACTATACATACACACTTCGTCCAGTATACCCGTCGTCGTATACTCATCCAAACCCAGACGCTCGGACAACACTTCAGACGTTGTTTCGCGCTTTCGCTTCATTACCTGCCCACGCAGCTTGTTCGCGAAATCAGGGCACTTACGAATATACTTCTCTGAAATCAGCGATATGCTATGTTCCGTTTCACCACTTACCGTCTTCATCGGCGTGAACTCAGAATGCGGTTCGCCATAGCGATACGGCTCCTTGTTCGCCCAACGCACGAAGTAACGACGCTCGTTGTCCGGTAGGAACCAGATGGACCCTGAGTCCGGTAAGTCCAGCTCCGCCTCCTCATACTCGTGCTCCCATCCACGCCATATACTCGTCATTCCGCGTGGTTCGTCATCGTATATCCGGGTCCCTGGTTCTTGGTATTCAATCACCACTCCAAACAGCGCTGGATACACCACCACATCCGCGTTCTTACCTTGGCTCTCCGCTTGCGACAATGCCGCCTCCACTCCCGCGGTGTCATCCAGCGCGAAGTACAGACGCCTCCACTCCCCCTCCACCGTCACGTAAATCGCGCCCTTCGCGTGCACCATCTCACCCACCTTGAACCGCGGCTCAGTCGGTTCCGTCGCGTCGGGGTATAGGTCACGGTGTGCCATTGCTTGAGTGCTTGTTGCTCGTTTATTTCCTTGTGTTTAGGTGCCTTCCACTACAACCCCTCGTTCCATTTCAATTTTTTTCACGCTGGCGAGGAACGGTTCGGGAACGGTTCGGGAACGGTTCGGGAACGGCTCACATCGATGTGAAAAAATTGAAATGGTTTCGTATCTTCTTGTGGAAGACACCAAACGAACAAAGCATTATCGCGTAACAAACGACAACGATGGACTCTAGTCTCAACTGCAGCAGCACGGAACGCTCGCTTCCTCTACAACATCAAGGGAATAAACTTGGGCTTCATACCACAAAAAAGCCGTACGTCCTCTTTCCAAGAGAAGTTGACCACAACGTTGTTTCTCCGCCAGTCGGAAAAGGTAAGCCATTCACGTCAAAATATACCGGTGTTACATGGCATAAGCGCGCTCTTGGTTGGCAAGTAACTGTATCTAAAAGTTCTTCCATCACGGGAAAAGTATATTACATTGGTATTTACGACAACGAAAAAGATGCCGCCATCGCCTTTGATCAATGTAACATGAAAGTTAACAATTACCCTTGCAAAAAATTAAATAAAAATAAGTTCCCTTCTGACTTTATCAATTACTAATTCTTTATAAAATGACGATTCATATATTTCTGGATGTTAAAATACGTCA
>Ga0163111_10001537_pt1 | contig 14311 bp, 29 predicted proteins | sample CRUFie1St18metaG_FD_109645 | JGI IMG/M metagenome (GOLD analysis project Ga0163111, IMG submission 109645) | Marine microbial communities from the Costa Rica Dome - CRUD Field 142mm St18 metaG | ecosystem: Environmental > Aquatic > Marine > Oceanic > Photic zone | place: Costa Rica: the Eastern...
CGCTGTGTTATAATCTTCTCTGTCAAATATAAGTATGTGTTCCCATATAGTCTTAACTTTAGGGTCAAAAATTTCAATTTTAAGTTTATTATTTTTTCTATCACTTGCAAGGAAAGGACATACAGGTTGTCCTCCGAACATGTCATTTGGTGTTTCAAGCCAATCTAAATAAGACTCTAATTGAGATAGTAGTTTTTTCATTTTGTAACAACCCAATAAATATATTCCTTGCCATTGTACATAGCCTTAATCATTTCACTTTGTCTATGAACTGTACACCACCTATTCTCCTTTCTTTGATGAGATATGATAACTGAATCTCTATAAGTATGCTCATTACCTATTGCATCCTTTATTTTATGACCCCAAACCTTTCTTATGTATTCATCTGGTATTTCGTTATGAAACTTACCATCTATATAATAACTTATGGATCTATACTCGATTGCTCCACTTGGTGAATTAGTACAGCTTATTAATATACAAAATAATAGTATGTATTTCATACTTCACCTGATATGTTTATTAGGACAATAGCTACAGCTAGTAATAAACTGATAATAATTTTAAGTGTTGGAACCTCACCTAAAACAGTCCATGTTAGAATCCCAAATGTTAATGTTGCTAGACCAAAACCTATAGGCCTTATTGCCCAATAGTATCCAAAATATTCAAAACTTAATCTAGTACTATAATAGAACAAAAAACTAATAGGTATGCCTCCTAATAAGACCCACCAATTAGATTTCATCCATGTATATTTACCATCTCCTATGAACTGTCCATTCATATGGAACCAGGCAATAATGTTGCCTATAACTGATAACAACAATGACCAAAAAAGTTTATTCATATCTGGATTGTTTTTATGTATTTACTTTCATTTTTTTTCATATAGTGTTGAATAACAAATGCTTCAACAATGTGAGTGAAAAACCAAAAGAAAGTTAGCAGTGGTATAAAGACAGCTATTACTAATCCTAAGAATCCTACACCTAGCCAAGTTAAAAATAACATTGCAACTGTCTTAGTCAAAAAACTTATACCTGTAAAACCAAGTGAATGAACGTTACCACGTTGTGTTACCACATAAAGTCCTACAACTAGATGTAATAAGTTTACAAAAATAGGTGCAAGTATACCTAACAAAATATAGTTTAGTATTACCATGTCCATCCCATACCATAATCTTCAGCTGCTCCTGTGTATGGTATTCTAACTAAATGGTACAATTGATCATCTACCATAAATAGTCCAGCTTGTTTTTCAGGATTGACTAACTCAAATGCTATCCGTTTATAAATTATATCTAAAGTTTCTTGTCTCTGCGCATCAACCATTTTTTCAATAGCATATGGGTGAACCAATTGTATACCAACTTCTAATCTACAATCAGGTTCAGGATCAAGAGGTATTATTTGATATGGTATCAATTCAGGCTGTACAACCTTTGGTTTCATACTGTAAAAGTATTCAGCTAAATTGATCATCTCTTCTTGTCCTCTGAGACGAGAAGCAAATATTATTGTAAATAAAACAATAATAATATGTATTTTACTTATAACCTTCATGACGCTCCTTTATTTAAATATGTAATATAGATATACTAATGCTCCTATAACCATTAAAGTCATCTTGAAATACTCAATGTATTCATCTGTTTGATTAAAACTGAGTTGATTTTTAGTATACTTGTCTTCTTTAGTTATTTTTCTATTACCTAAAAAGTCACGAGCCATTACATGCTCCATTTATCTTTACTATGGTCTTTTTTAGATTCGTTGTACAGCCATTTGATATAAGCTCTTATGCGTGAACCTAACTCCATATCGTTAGGATACTTATCAACCATATCCTTGATAATAGTTTGTACTGTTTTCATGTCTTTTTCCTTTGCTTCTATTGACATTCCATGTATCCAATTCTGTATTTTCATTATATTAAATCCTCTTCAAATTTACCTTCATGAAAACCATCTGCAAAATGTCTTACAGTATTAGGATATTTTATTAATTCAATTTTATTACCACTTGGATCTTCTGTGTATTTGCTAATACTGCCATCACGATGTAATTTACTTTCCATTGGCAAATCCTTGTCAATCTCATCAACTTCAAATGCTATGTGTGGCGGATGTTCTTCCTTGATAACAAGAGCTAACTTTACGTTTTCGAACTGTAGTAGAGCCCAAGTGGAATCACAATACTCTATACTACAACCATATTGTTCATTATACCAATATGCAGAGTCCTGAACATTATCTACTGTGATTGCTATATGATCTATTTTTTTCATATCAATCCATTAAAAAAATTTCTTGTGAGTCAACAACAACATTTTCTATAGTCCAATACAATTTCATTAAACTACCTAGACCTTTGTCTTGCATTGTCTTTATTGGTGTTAATGTATTATAAAAATACCCTAAACTATCTACTGTAGAATATTCATCTGTAATCCATCTCAGAGTGTCTACATTTACATCCATCGTATCTCTGTTACCAAAGTTATCATACCATATTGCCTTGTTTCTTCTGTTTGGTAGCAATCTATAGTGTCCACTCGAATCATTTTGGTTCCAGTATAGATTACTCCACCAGTGAACAACTAATCTCTCAACAGGAGTATGAACTGATTCTAAATGTCCCCATAATGGATAAGGCGTGATCCATAGATTATCTAATATCTCTATTCTATTCACTTTAAGCATTGTAACAAATACAGTAGCCTCGTTTGGATCTTGAACCCTTTCATCACAACAGAATAACATTAAGATCCAAATCAGTTTTTTCAAGGTGCTATCCTATATCCATAATGTTGTTCAACCCAAGTTTTTTCTATATAGTTTTTATAGGAATCAACTCTATATGTAAATTCCGGTGTTTGATCAGGATGCCAATCAACCCATACAACTTTTTGTTCCTTATCTTTGATACAGTACAATATACTTTTTTTTAACTTTGGCTCCTTTCTAAAGACGTGTATGTTACCTGTTAACTTATTTTTGATCTTATAAGTCTTTACCTCAGGTAATGCTAAATCACTTTCTCTATATAAATTAAAGCAGTGACCTCCAAATATCAAAATGATAACCAAGAGAACCTTATATTTCATCAAATAGTTCCACTTGTTTACGGTTTGGTGTGTTCCAGTATTTAAACCACTTACCATCTTCATCAATCCAATCATCCCAACTGTATTCTGCCATCTGTATTTGTATGGCCTTCAACATATCAGGTGTAAGGTGGTCAGCTGATTCTAAAGTTATTGGTAATTTATGATGTCTTATTATTTTCATTTGCTACTCGTATATGCTATAATATCTTCAATTAAATGTTCACTTCCATTTGTGTCCTTGAACACCGTTGGTAAGTCATCATAATTGTATGTTGGAAACTTACCATGTGCTGTCATAGTACCTGGTAATCTGTATGGTGGACACTCACTTAAATCGCACTCATCCCATTGTACCCATTTATCAGCACTCTGATGCATATGATGTTCTTCTTCAGCATCAGGTCCCCAAAGTTGTATCAATGGTTTTGATTCATTAAATAAATGCCTTTGTGCTAATGTAATTTTCATGTTACTCTCAAATATTCTTGTAATACTTTGTCGGTTGGATTAATGTTAGAATTGTTATTCTGAAATATTTCCCAAGAGTCTTTAGCGTACTGACCTATACCATATAACTCATCTACAGACTTGAAACCTCTAATGTAGCCTTCACTCATTTTCTTAAGAGAAACAGCTCTTTTGTTGTACAATCCTAATGGTTTAAGTAGATTAGCAAGATCAACCTCATCAGCATTCATCATATCCTGAGCTGTTGGATAACGATCAAATAATTCATCTCTGATTGTATCAACTTGTTTTCTATTTGTAAGATTTAATAACATACAACATGTTAACATTTTCCAACCATCTGATTGATATATTTCTTGTAGTAATGGTCTTACTATCTTTCGTATCATTTCCAAATTCCTGTATTCCATGGTTGTCTAGGTTTATAACCTTTAGCTGTGAGTTCTTTTGAGAATCGTTTTGATTGTCTACCTATCCTCCACTCTATGAATTTACTCCACCAAGGAGTGAGCTGTAATCTTATCCACCAACTTTTCTTCATCTCCAACCATTCCTACTTTGCATTATTAAAATTAGTGCCATAGTAATTATAAGGATATATAACATTATCTGTTCTTTTTTTGAATACTTACAACTCTGACCATCTCATCCCATACCTCATCTCTCTTCTGTCTCTTTTCTTGTACATCAGGTCCCCATTTTGCCATAAAATTTTCGACAACTGCTTCGAGTTTATCTACTCTCTTTTTTAGTTTTACTATTTCTTTTTCAACTTTTACCATTCCTCTCTTCTCCCAAAATTATTTTTATCAATACGTTTTTTGACATGGCGTTTATATAAAAATAAGTTAATCATGTTTTTAAGAATATTCTTAATTCGTATAATTTGTGATATCATTTTTTCCTCAACAGCTACACATTCTTCACCTGTTGTTTCAGAAGTAAATCTGTAAACCTTTTTAGGCTTGTAAATAAACTCTTTTACCTGTTTTAACAATATGTTCATACCATTTACCTTCATCATCTAACCAGACATAAGGATTTTCATTAATAAGTGGTTCCTTCCACTTAAATTTTGAATAGAAATCTTTATCTTTTCTGAGTAAGTTGGCTCGGTGTGATGAGTGAAACTCTTCATTTCCTAGCCAATGTGGCTTTTCAATGTTATTGAAATCTTCAAACAGTGGCATGGAATTATTCTTACCTCGTTTAGTCCACTCTGAAATCATTATGTTGTGATAATGTTTGAGTGCATTTACATATGGTCTCCACATTACTGAACAGGGATGGTTTAACCAACCTTTATATGGTTTACCATCTAGTCGTTTTTGACCTGTAATAGCCTTTATGATTTGTAGAGCTTCTACTCTCTGCTTTCCTAATCTTCGATCATCTAAAACCTTTGCGGATTTTCTAAATGACTCAAATGGTAAAAACGTTTGCATTATACCTCCATGCTCCATCCATCACTCAAAAATTTATCTATCTTCTTATATTTCAGAACCTTGACCGCATCACCTTTTTTAATTGTAACCAAACTATTACGACCTACCTTTTTTTCTACTGTAACTGTAGTTTTGTGTTGTCTATCATGTATCGTTACTCCATTGAGATGATCTATCTCATGTTGTATTGCGACGGTTTCTAGTAATCGTTGTTGATCATTGTATTGAGAAGTTTGAGTTTCCCAACTTCCCTTACCTTCTTTATTTGTCTCAACACCACTAAAATACCAATTGCTTTCTGACTGTGCAGTAGAAACAACAACATCTTTGTATCGTTTAGTATGCATTCCTTTTTTTGGATAACTTAAACACCCTTCGTAAAAATTAATTTGATTACTTTGAGATAGAATCTTAGGGTTGATGAGTACCAAAGGTTCACGAACTTTGACAACGGCCACAGATGCATTAATTCCCACTTGATTAGCTGCCAACCCAACACCGTCCCCTCTTTTGTCAAGTATCTGAAATAGTTTTTCTGCAATAGCCAGTCCTTCTTCAACAGATACCTCCTTACATTGTTGCTTTATATATGGGTTAGTGTTTTTGTTACAATTGATTACTTGATTCATATGATAACTCCTTAAATAACATATTAGAAGTTACTAACAAATCAAACACGAGTCAACAAAATTTTCTACTATTTGGTAGATATCCATTGACACTTAGAAAACAATTAGGGCATAACAACTTAAGGTTTTCAAATTTATAATTGTGTTCGTTAGCATCATCAAAATCTATCAAGAGACAAATTTGTTTATGTACGAAGTTTACTTCAGCATATCCACATTGTTCACATTCGTTGTCTTTGTAACCTTCATCTACAAGTCTTTTACGTAACACTTTGTAGGGCAGTTTGTATTCTAATTCACCTGTTAATATCTTATCCATACTAACAGACCAATTAGCAGATACCTTTTTTATTCCTTTTCCTTGTGGATTTAAGTGTTTATCCCACAGTTCATAAAATTTTGCCCATTTTTTATATGTGTTATAAGATACACCTATCCATCTAGCAGCTTCCGATTGAGACTTACTATTTTCAATAGCAGTTTCTACCATAGATTTGGTAATAACTGTGCGTCTACCAGGAATCTTAAGTGGTTTATGTACTCCTGTATTCAATTTTTAACGTATACAGTTGTTCTTGGTTCAACTGACTCAGGTTTTCTCTGTTTAATGTTAAATGCTGTGTTCTCGTCTAATTTTCTATACGACTTTTGATCTCTAGGATTGTCAGTTTTATAGAATATCTCATCCACAATTATTTGATCAAATGTCCTTGGATCCATATCATACATATTGTTAGATGGTTTATTAGGATCAAACATTAAATCTTCTCCCACTTATCTTGTACATCAATAGTTAGATTCATTAACACATTTAACTCATCAGCTATTTTTTTGATTTGTGCTGCAGTTAGTTTATTATCTATATTTTGACACACACCTTTGATTAGTTTTTCAATATAGTCTGCACCTTCTTGACTAATTCTGTCCATTAGTTTTCTCCTGAAGTAGTTGTTTTTTAGTTTCTTTCTTTTCTTCTGTCTGAGCTTTTACAAATGCATAAATGTCATCTGCAAGTTTTTGTAGCTCTTGTACAGCTAGTTTATACATCGTAGTATCTTTGTTTTGTTCTATAACAAGTAACATAAGATCACCGATATATTTTCCAAATTTATTATTCATATATACATATATATTAAGTTTTTAACATTCCAACATGTTTTTTTAACCAATACCTTTCCATGTAGCACCGTTGCTTGTGTAGTAATGTTCCACCTTTAGTTCAGGATTGTAAAGTATAGAATCACCTCTATCTATAGTATCCTTAGCCCAATATCTATCTTCTTTACCTGATAGTGTTTCCTCAAATGGAAATTCCTTTAGATAGTGTCTCCTATAAAAACAAAATGCATTGTGTAAAAATGGTCTATCTTCTATATCACTTTTCATATTTGTTACACATTCGTCACCAAAATGACTCCAAATATACCTTGGTGTAATTTTTTTACCTTTGTAAATCGGAATCTGTTTTCCAAAACAAGCCATGTTACCATGTAAAGATGACATCGCAATATGACTAAAGTTAATTTGAGTAGGTAACAATTTACAGTGTGCTGATAACACCAAAACTGCATCATTAAGTGCGTGATCAACTAACTTGTTGAGTGCTTTGCCAGGTGTATAGGAATCGATGGGTAGAACTTGTATATCCATCCAATCAAACATATTTACAATATTCATTGTATCATCATTAGCATTGTTATTGCCAATGATAACTTCCGTATCTCTACCTAATACGTCATTTACAGATTGTAAACAATATCCTATATGTTGTTCCTCGTTTCTTGTTCTAAGTAAGACTGATATCATTTACTGACTCCATTATTTCACAAAGTGTTGTTAAACTTATAGCTTGATCAGGATCACTTATGCTGTTTTCTGGATCAGGATGTGATTCCAATGCTAATCCATCAGCTCCTGCTGCTATTGCTGCTCTCGATATTGCTGGTACAAAATTCCTATATCCTGTTGAATGACTTGGATCATATATGATGGGTATAGAACATAGTTCCTTTAGTGCAGGTATCATCATAAGATCAGGTGCCCAACGTATTTGAGGAAACACGTGTCTATAACTAGGTGCACCAACTACACCTCTTAGACATATGGCTACTCTAGCTTTTCCACCAACAAGTAACCTTTCAACAGCACCAAGTATTTCATCTATTGTACCCCACGTACCACGTTTAAGAAGTACGTTCTTATCTAATTTACCAAGTTCATCTAATAAGGAATAATTCTGAAAGTTGCGTGTTCCAACTTGTATCATATCTATTGCTTCCATAGATAAAGGATCAATCTGTCTAACATCCATTATTTCACTTACAATTGGTAAACCTGTCTCTTCCCTTGCTGTTATTAAAAATTTAAGTCCTCTTTCTCGTAAACCTTCTTTCCAACCATTGTTACCTACTGTTTTGGTGATAGGATATGTACAAGGTTTATATGCACCTCCTCTAAGGGCATCAACACCAACACTTTTGAGTTTATGTGCCCACTTTACAATCATATCTTCTGATTCAACTGAACAAGGTCCTGAAATAATGTAAGGCTTTTTGGTAAACTGCCAATTAGTTTTTTTAAGTGCTAAGTTTAGTTTTCCATCCTTTTTAAGCTGTTCGATATATTTGTTCATTAACCTTCCTCTTCATGGTTATGCCAAGGATACATACCTTCTTGTTCATAGTGATCACCTGTTGGCCCATTTTGACCGATTATATCCATCCTTTTATTACTTTCATCCTCATCAAATCCTGCAGGTAGCGAGTTTCCTAATATATTACGTCCAGCTTGTAACAAATCTTCCTCAGAATGTATATTAGTAGCTGCATCAAGATACGATCCTACACGTCTACTTATCATTCCTATCATAACATCTTTAGCTTTTAGTATTCTGATTGATCCATTTCTTGTACCATTTTTATCTACTGTAACTAGATCATCGTATTTATTGTCGACAAAATATTCTAATAAGGTATCACAATCTACAGTTCTGTCTGGATGATCAGGTTGAATACCAATTACATGTGTCGCCATTTGTGGTATCCTCCACTCACCATTATCTTTGAAATCATTTTGAAAGACATTAACATAGACATCTGCTACCTCTCTTTCACCCATATACTCCTCATCTCTCCAGTAAAATGTACAATGATACTTGCTTGCTATATTTTTAACTTCTTCGTCATTACTAGTTACGATTATATCTTTAATGTATTTACACCGTTTAGCATATAGAATTGAGTGTTCAACTAATGTTTTATCATCAATCAACCGTAAATTTTTCTTTTTTAATCTTGTTGAATCCGTCTTTGCTGGAATAATTGCAACTCCATATATATCCTTATAGTTCATAAAACTGTCCTTATTTTTTCTATTGACCAAAGATATGCTTTTTCTTGTCCCTCCCAAGTCATACCTCCTACATGTGGTGTAGCAATAATATTAAGTGGTGTATGCATTGCTTTGATAATTGGTGAGTCCCAGGTGTCAGTTAGAGGTCCTTCATTAAATTCTGCTTCTACTACATCAGTAGCATATCCTGATAATTTTTTATCCTTTAGTGCTTTTACAACTGCCTTTTCGTCTACTATGTCACCTCTTGATGTGTTAACAAGATAAGATTTGTTAGCTTGATTAAGTACATTACTATTAATCATATGTTTAGTCTCATCTGTTACATGTACATGTAGTGATATAACCTTAGACCATTTGAATAGGTTTTTTAACGAAGAGCTCCAATTGTTAAGTAAAAAAGCATCATCTAATTTATCTCTAACATATGGATCATATATTTTTACATTTGCTCCAAAAGCTTCACAATATTTATACATCATTTTGCCAAGTCTGCCATATCCTACAATTCCAACATTAAGTCCTTCCAATTGATGTCCCATGTAGTTTGTATAATTCCATCCATAGCCTCTAACATGATCATTTGCATTAGTTATTTTTCGTAGCAAATTCATCATTAAAGTAAACGCTAGCTCTGCTGTAGAAGGTAGATTATTTATCAATTTATAATCATTTTTATGGCTTTGTATGGTAATATTATTGGACTTGCAATAATCTAAATCTATGTGATTAAGTCCTGTTGAACATGTATTGATTACTCTAACACCTGTATATTTCAACATTTCTTCGCCTATAATATATCTTTGTTGATTTGGATTACATACAATGATTTCAATATCTTTTTCAATTAATAAAGTTCTTATCTCGGTTAAAGTACCACGTTCAGCATAATGTACTTCACCCAGTGACTCTAATAATTTTGTAACCTTTGGTAAATGTTTTACAGGTGTTATAACCGCTATCTTGTTAATTTTAAGTCCTCCTTTTTATTGATTGTTACTTGAAATATATCAAGTTTTTGTTGACTGTCAACTTGACCACTATCAGCTATTATTTGTGATAACAATGGTATGTACTGAAAATTATTTTGGTGTAGTTGAGATCCGTCAAATTTAACAACAACATCTACAGTTTTCATAGAATTATTATTATATAATATTTTTTGTGACAAATCTGTAGTTGTTTTAGATTGTTCTTGAGAAACATAATCCAATATAGTTGTTACATCTGCATCAACATACATTAAATCACACCAAGGTTCTAGTAAAGTGATATGATCTCTAGTACATTTTTCAATAACAAATGTAGTATGGTAAACTGGGTGAACTATTGGCTTCATATACTCATCATGTAATACAGTTGTGTGCCATTTTCTAAAATATTCACGAGTGCTAGCTTCCATAAGTTGTTGCCACTCACCTGATTTTTGGTTATGATCTTTAGTCAGTACACCATGTTGAAATTGTCCTGCCCTAGCAGTTAAATGATAAACATATGCTTGCCAACTTTGTTTAAGTTTATAACCAGCAAGTAGGAATCGATTAAATAAATCACTATCTTCTCTAGCTGACTTAAATCTGTAGTCATGACCTCCAACTGCATTAAAGTCTGTTTTACTAACTAACCATGGTGCAAATAAGCCTTCCGTAGTCTTTCCTTCATGTTTAATTTTTACGCTCTCAACAAATTGGTTAAATTCTTTCTCTCTGAAACCATCTTCTATATTTGTTTCAGGCCATAATCCAAAATCTTCAACAATTTTTTCAGGACCTTCAGGATGCAAAGGAGGTTCGATTCTAGTTGCACAAACTACAGTTTTGTCATTATGTGCTTCAATTAAGTGTTTATCTGCATGTTTTGCTAACATCATATCAGCATGGAAAACACAAACCAATTCTGTTGATGACCTTTCAATAAGCCAATCATATGCTTTTCCTATACCAAACAGTTCATTGTTTAAGTTTGGATTTACATAATAACTTACGTTCCACTTTGGATCTAAACTCTCTAACCATTCTACAGTATTGTCATTATCAGCATCAACAAATACTAAAATATCATTATTATAAAAACTATTATTAACAATAGATGGTATAGCTGCTTCTAAGTACCTTCTGTTATTTTTACTTGGAATACAAAATGTTATTTTATTCACTCATAACCTCCTTGACCACCTCAATTACTTTATGTACTTCTCCTCTTGTCATATTCAAATGCAATGGTAAAGAGATAAGCTGATTACTTATCTTTGTAGCATTTTTTGTATATCTTCTACCATATTCATACATACTATAGTCTGTGTTTGTGATGTAATGTACACCAGGGTATATATCCTTAGTGTATAATTTATTTATTAGTTTATCTCTGAGATGAGTGTACGGAAACTTATTTCCTTCTACTAATCTAATTTGAAATAAATGTCTACTGTTTTTCTCACATTCCCAAGGTATGACAACCATCCTAATACCCTGTACATCTTTAAGCTGTTTTTGATAAACTTTAGCTAAACTTCTTCTATATGAATTATCCCTCTCAAGTTTTTTTAATGCTACAAGGCCCATTGCAGCCATTATACTGTTACCATTATACTTAAAACCTACATGTGGAACATCATACTTCCATAGATAATTACCACCTTTTGATCTACTGTAGGTATCCTTATCAATACCCATCCAGCTAAGTTTTCTTGCTAGTTTATCATGATGTTCATCTTTAAAACATAACATGCCTGAATCTGCAGTTGGTAGATTTTTAACTGCTTGAAAACTAAAACATGCAGCATCAGCGTCTGACCCTGCATGTATACGAGCGTACCCACTACCATCACCATTTATCTCTTTAAGCCAAGTTCCTGACATGTGAGCACCATCTACAATAAACTTTAATCCATGATCATAACATAATTGTTTAATGTCGAAATAGTTACCTGGGTTACCTCCTATACCAACATACATTATAGCTTTAGTTCGTTTAGTGATTCTTTTTTTTACTGAGTCTGGATCTAAACATAATGTATCATCAACATCTGCAAACCTAGGTTCAAGATTCTCATATAATATTGAATGATTTGTTGATACGAATGTTAGAGGTGTAGTAATAATCTCATCACCTTCTTTCCAGTTATCATTCATTTTAAATGTAGCTAATGCTAAATGAAGTGCTGAAGTACAACTGTTTACAAAATGTGCATTTTTTACTTTACTGTATTCTTTCCAAGCCTCTTCAAATTCTACAGTTTTATAACCCATACCTGTCCAGTTCTTACGCAAACATTTATAAATCTCCCATAATGTTAATAGATTATTATATTGTGGTTGTAGTACTTGTAAACTCATTCTATGATCTCCAATACCATCTCAAGTGGTATATCTAGTTTACCTTCCTTTCCTTCAGCTTCAGCAGGTGTAACTACCATACCCCTACCACATTCAATCATCCACCTGCTTTTTCTATAATGATCTCCTAGATATTTTATATTATCGTTACCAAGTACTCGTCCAAATTTGTAACCGTTTAGGTACATACTTGTATTACCAAAAGGATCAATCAACATAAACTTAGTACCATCTTCTTTTACACCCATTTCCATAGGTTTGTTTATATAATCAAAACCATTAATTTTAACCATATCACCATACTTTAATGAGACAAAGCTACCTCTAACTCCAAACGTAACTTGTTGCCTGTCGTATATATGTTTGTTTTCTTCCTTGACATAATCTACCCACGTATCATTAGTTTTCAACCAATAGCTCAACCTAGCTTCTGTTTGTGGATCAAAATTCCATGGATAAGCTGGACCATTACCTACAACAGCAGCTCCTTGTGTCAAAGCTGCTGATACGATATCAACAAAAGTCCAATCCTTAACTAATATATCATCCTGAATAAATAAAAGATGTGTGTTGGAGTCAAGTTCCTCTTTGAGTGAATTCCAAGCCTTATCATAAGCTCCCCACTCTAAACCAATATTGTCATACCTCTCATATCTAAAATTAGTTTCAATTATTTCTGGTGGGTCATTATGGCATGCATAAAAAACATCTACATCTTCTCTCTTATTTAATTCAATAAGACCTTCTATGTATTCTGTTTGATCTTCTTTGCCATCAAACTTATCAAAATACCAACCACATACTATAACCTGTTTTTTCATTTAGCCTCCTAATAATTTTATATCATTATCGACCATTCTATTTATCATTTCTTCAAATGTTGTCCTAGGACTCCATCCTAATTTTTCTCTAGCTTTAGTACTATTTCCACATAGCACTGCTACTTCTGCAGGTCTCATAAATCTTGGATCCTGTTTGATATAGTTTCCCCAATCAGATATACCTATGCGATTGAATGCAACATCTAAAAACTCTGCAATAGAATGATCCTTACCAGTTGCAATAACGTAATCATCAGGACCTTCCTGTTGTAACATAAGCCACATAGATTCTACATAATCAGGTGAATAACCCCAATCTCGTTTACTATCTAAATTACCTAAGGTTATATAATCTTTAATTCCAAGAGCGATCTCTGCAACACCATTTGTAATTTTTCTTGTAACAAATTCTATTCCTCTTCTTTCAGACTCGTGATTAAACAGAATACCACTCACATTGAACATACCATAAGATTCTCTGTAATTTTTTGTTATCCAATGTCCATATAACTTTGCAACTCCATACGGACTTCGTGGATAAAAAGGTGTATCTTCGTTTGCTGGATTCTCTACCATTCGTCCAAACATTTCTGATGTAGACGCTTGGTAGAATTTCACTGATTGGCCATACTCTCTTATAGCTTCTAACATTCTAAGTGCACCCATTCCACTTACATCACCTGTCTGTTCAGGTGTGTTCCAACTTTCACCTACAAAGGACATTGCAGCTAAGTTGTATACCTCTGTTGGATTTGCCTCTTTCAAACATCTTACAAGTGAGTTTTGATCAGTGAGGTCTCCATTTACAAAAACTATCTTACCTTGTAAATGTTTTGTGTTTGTTCTATTTGGACTTGAAGTTCTTCGTTCCATACCAAATACCTTGTAACCTTTATCTAGTAAAAAATCAGCTAGATGGCTACCATCCATACCATTGATTCCTGTTATCAACGCTCTCATTATTTTCTCCTAGAATTTAAAAAAATCATTATAATCATCTTTATACAATACTGCTGTAAGATATAAGATTCCAGCAGTAATGATTAACCCTAAATATAACATATTACCTCCTTATACAGTTTGGTGATCCATCAATTATTGGTAGTGGCATTACCATATCATTTTGATCTTTATCAGGTAACCTA
>Ga0163111_10001538_pt1 | contig 14308 bp, 18 predicted proteins | sample CRUFie1St18metaG_FD_109645 | JGI IMG/M metagenome (GOLD analysis project Ga0163111, IMG submission 109645) | Marine microbial communities from the Costa Rica Dome - CRUD Field 142mm St18 metaG | ecosystem: Environmental > Aquatic > Marine > Oceanic > Photic zone | place: Costa Rica: the Eastern...
CATAATAGCTTAGCGTCCTTCGGTGGGGGACGACCTTGAAGACCTTTTCGTTTATTGATAATTAAGGATATCTTTATCCACTCTTCTTCTTTTAAATCACTGCTATAACTCATTTTTTTTTTTGATTAATTCAAATTAAATAATAGTTTAACATATTATAATATTTTACGTGACTATTTCTAAAACCTGAATATTATAATGTAATATTATTATAGCATAGATTTCATTTTCTCAATCTCCTCTTATTTACATAAATATTCAAATTATTATGGTGCTTGTAGCCTAGATAATCAGCAATTTTTTTAACCGATAACCCCAAACTTAAAAGCTCTTTAATCTTGTCTAAATGCTTGTCGTACTTACTTTTTTGCAGTGTTCCCTTAGGTTTTCCTAAAATTTGTCCTTGGGCTTTTTTACTCTTTAATGCTTCCTTAGTTCTTAAAGAAATTAAATCACGCTCAAGCTCACCAAACAAAGAAAGCATGGTAATCATAACTTTTGAAGTCATATCATCTTTATTATCGGCGTTGACTCTCAAATTTTGTTTAACAAAAATAATATTCACATTATCTTTGATTAGCTCGTTGATTATAGTAATCACCTCTATAGTGCTTCTACCAATACGTGAAAGCTCGGTAACAATTAAAGTGTCACCCGATTTTAATTTTTGCTTAATCTCATCAATTTTTCTATCCTTAGAATTTTTTCTCGAAGAAATTTGAATTTCAATAAATTCTTTAATTTTTAGATTTTCTTTTCTAGCAAATTCCAATATCTCTAAACGCTGATTGTCAATTTCTTGTTTATCTGTAGAAGTGCGTAAATATCCAATAATTTTAGCCATTTTTCAAAAAATAATGTTTTAACCTGATTATAGCACAATAAGTATATTTATTGAATATATAAAAGCAAGTATTTCACATGTTTTTTTTAGATATTAAAAAACGACCCTTTTTGTAGTTCATTTATTCTTGGAAATAACAAGTTAACATGATATAACCCTATATTAAAATATAGAAATCATAATGGCATGACAGAAAATATAAAAAATTTGTTTTTAGGTAATGGCTTTAATATAAATATTGGTATCAATACATCTTATAAAAACATATACGATATTATGGCAAAAAAAAATTTTCTTTCTAGAATAATTCCAAATAAAGAAACAATGCAAGAACATAATTATGATTTAGAAAAAATTATAAATTCCGATAAAAAAGATGAAACCATAAAATCAGTTATTGAATACCATTTCTTTGAAACTATAAATCTAATTTGCAAAAATAAGAAAATTACAAAACATCAATTAATATTAAAAATGCTTAATAGTTTTGATAATTTTTTCACTACAAATTATGACCCACTCTTATATCATAATCTTTTGTTACAAAAAATACAAAATAATGATAGTAGTAATAATAATGAACTTAAAAATGAAATAATACAAATTTGTGAAAACAAAATTGAAAATAGTAATATAGAATATCAAATAATAAATTTAAAAAAGAAAGATTTATACAAAATAATAGAAAAAACACTTTCAGAACATTTGAAAAAAAAACAATATAATTCGTAGAAATAAATGAATATTTTAAAACATTTCAATAACTTAAAAGAACCCCTTGCAAAAAATCCTTTAGAGTATAAATTTTTTCTATAAACTATATCAACAATAAAAATGACAAAACAAGAACCTCCTAAAAAAACAATAGAAACCGAATTCAAACGCTATGTACTCAATAAATCTTGTATTCTAAACCTTTTAGAACCTGAAAAAGTATTAAAAACAGGATTCAAAGAAATAGACGAAAATTGTCCTATTATTTTAGGGGAAAATAGCATTATTACAGGCAGAACTGGTATGGGTAAAACCGTTTTAGGGGCTAATATAGTTAATGGAATTTTACAAAATAGCGATAATACTAAAGTACTTGTACTTTCTCTAGAACTAAAACATAAAGCCTTTATCCAGCGTCTTTTATCATGTGAATCTAATATTGAGGGTTGGAAGATAAGAAAAGGATTTAAAGACAATAATAATACTACTTTCACCAGTGAAAAAGAAAATTTTATCAACGTTGCGAAAAAATATATTGATAAATTTAAAGACAGAATTTTAATAGTAGATGATATTAATTCAATTGAATTCATTGAAAAACTACTTGCCGATTTACAAAAGAATTTTCATTTTAAACCCGATTATATACTTATAGATTATGCCAATATTTTAACTACTAAAAACCTTACTGACCTAAATAAACACGTACAAATATCAACTTGGATTAAATTTTTAGCAAAAAAAAACAATATCCATGTACAAGCTATATGCCAAGCAAACAGAGCTACCAAAGAAAATACTGACGCTTACGCAAGAACTGAGAATTTAGCCGACTCTGACCAATATGGAAGAGACGCTTTTACCGTTTATTCTATCAAGACCAGTAAAGAAGACGATAAATATTTTATCAATCCTACTAAAAACAGAAACGGAAAACCAGAAGAAGAGATAGAATATAAATGGAATCCAAAAAGTGGAAAAATTATAAATAATAACTCCGAACCAGCTACAATAGAGGATTTTAACGAATTTTAAACAACCTAATTCTATAAATCAAAAAGAAAATTCTTGATTTATTCGCAACTTTTACGCAAAATATACGCAAAAACTTGCGTAGAAAAATATGTTTGAACCTAAATTTACCATTACCAGCGATATTATTAAAAGTTTGATGTCAATTGAGGCAAACAAAGAAATAATTAGCTCACTGCCTATTACTCCTAAAATTTTACTCTCCTTAAAAGAAACCTCTAAATATTTATCAACACACTATTCTACTGCTATAGAGGGTAATACGCTCACCAAAAAAGAAGTGCAGGAAGTAATAGAAAAAAATAATACTCCCAGAGAACGTAATGAAAAAGAAGTTATGGGCTATTACTCAGCTCTAGAATATGTTTACGAAATTGCTGAAAAAAAAGCCGTTATTACTGAAAATATTATCAAAAATATACACGGCATTGTTATGAGTAACGGTAAAAATAAAAGAATCAAACCAACCGAATATAGAGATGGACAAAATGTTATAAAAGAAGCTGGGAGCGGTCTTATTGTCTACATGCCTCCAGAAGCTAAAGACGTAACGCCTTTAATGCAAGAAATGATACAATGGATAGAAACAGAAAAAAATAATATTCCTATACCTGTAATAGCAGGCATTATACACTATCAATTTGCAACCATACACCCCTATTGGGACGGCAACGGCAGAACCGCAAGACTCCTTACCACGCTTGTACTCCATTTAAATGGGTATGATATGAAAGGAATTTATTCACTCGAAGAATATTATGCCAAAGACCTAAAAAATTACTATAGCCACCTTTCAATAGGAAACCACAATTATTACATGGGCAGAGCCGAAGAGGATATTACTCATTGGATTCAATATTTTTGTAAAGGAATGGAAATTAGCTTTGGTTCAGTGCGCAAGAACATTGAAGAACATAATAAAAAAGGTGATATTAAAGATAAAAACACCGAAATTTTAAAGCTAGATATTAAACAAAGAAAAGTTTTATATCTGTTTATTAATAAAGATGAAATTTCTTCAAGTGATATTGCTTTAACCTTAGGAGTAAGCGTTAGAACTGCTAATAATCTTTGTATCAAATGGCAGGAAGAAGACTTTATAAAAGCAAACAATCAAAAAAGAAAAGGAAGAAAATACAGCCTTACTAAAAAATGGCTGGATATACTCTAATAATCATCAATTTATAGCCAAAATTTAAGTTTGCTTTTAAATTTTATAAGGACTATAATAGTGATAGTTTAACGCTAAATTAAATTTAATTAGCGTTAAAAAAGACTAAATTAACCCTAATTAAGTACTAATTATGTTAGATAAAAATAATGATGAGATAGCAATTGATATCACAAAAGGTAGTTTTTCAGCAACAGGAGAAACAGTAAAAAACTGGAGTGATGTTTTTATAAAGTGCTTAAGCCCAGCTACTGCGACATTAAATACCATTGGGAGTTTAATTGATTGTTTTGGTAATAACATAGTAAGAACCTATAAAATCAACAACTATGTTAAAACAATGAAAAAAGTCCAAGAAATTAATAAAATACATAAAATCAAAATTGTCCCTCCCACACCAAAATTTTTTCTTGATTGGGTAGAAAAATGTTCTTTAGAAGATGACGGTAATGAAGATTTATCAGATTTATGGGCTGGTTTATTAATATCAGCAAGTCAAGATAAAGTAGAACCTTGCCACTATATTTTTAAAAGATTGCTTTCTGAAATGACAAAAGAGCATTTAGATTTATTGTTTAAAATAACTAAGACAGAAGATTTTAGCTCCGTTGATGATAATGTATTTAGTGCAACATATAATAATTTTAATAACAATTTTTTTAATAAAAAAGCTATTATTACAAACCAAAAATTAACAACAGATAATGATTATCAAAATATTATAAAAGAATTTGATAAAAGTGGTTTATATTTACCACAATACTCATATGGAATTTCTAATGACGATTCTTTAGATTTTGGGTTACAAAAGAAGCAAGAAACTACAAGTAAAATAAATGCAGAATTCCAAGAATTAGTAAAAAAACATACTTTAGAATTATTTGAACAGTATAAAATTATACATAATGGCAATGTCGAAAAATTTATCGGAACACAAGAAGAAATAGAATATTCTTATCAAAAAGAAAAAGAAAATTACTATAAACATCCCAATGACCCCGCAATAATAGAATTTAAAAATCTTATAAATAATACAAATAACCCAATACCAGAAAAAGAAGAATTACCAATCAAAATACAAAAATACAAATATATTTCTGTTTACATGATAGGTTTAACACAACTAGGGAGAAACTTCGTTCTCGCCTGTGGAGGACAAAAAGTTTTATCTAACGGTAAAATAATGTAAAATTGACCCTAATTTAACCCTTAATTAACGCTAAATTATGTACAATATAAAATACACCAACCAAGACGTAGTAATCTGGACAGACAAAGGAGGTACTGGAAAAAGCAATAACTCTCTAGGTATGAAACACCGTTTATCAGAACATAATAAAGATTATGTTATTGTTACCAATCAAAAGAGAACCTTACTAAACCGAGTACTAGAAGAAAATAAAGAATTATTTATTGTAAGAAAAGGGGTGAGTTTGAAAAATATAGAAAATAGTAAAATTTTTGACCTAGAAGGACACGCAGAAGATTCTTTCATACTGGAAGTTATTAAAAATTGTCCTAAAGCCATAGTACCCACGATTGCAGAATTATCAGAAATCCAACTATGCATTTATTCTATTATAGAAATTCAAAAATATAACCCTCATGCTAAAATTTTAGTACTTGCGAACCGCATTAAAAACGATGACCAATTTGAATTGGTAAAAAAACAAATTGCTAAAATTGGAAATTTTCCAATTATTAGAATGAACGAATCAAGAGCCTTGCCAAACATGTATGTTGAACAAAAAAGCATTACTCAAATGATGCAAGAAAGCGGACTTAATAGGTGGAATTACCGAAAAGTCAGTAAAGCTTTTGACAAACTAAGCGAATTTATTATTAACTAATTTTATAAAATATTATGAAGAAAGATTTTGAAATTGATACCAACCCCCAAAATATGCTGGAAGAAAAAGAAAATATACATAAAGGAGCCCCTAGAAAGGAAGAAGAACAAAGAATAAACAATTTTGTAAAAGTAGGATTTACCAAATCAGAAATAGAAGCTATCAAAGCAGAAAGCCAAAAAATGGGATTTTCAACCATTACCAACTATCTAAGATTTAAAATACTCAATAGTTAATTTAGTGATTATTTGACCCTAAATAAGTACTATTTAGCGTTAAAAAAATACCTGATTAACGCTAAATTAACTACAATTTTATATAAATCACTTCTTGTTTATAGAAAATTATGGTACACTTACACTAATGGGTAAATTTTCTAAAAAGCTTTAGATAATTTTTAATTAATCAAATTGATGAGAACAAAAATGAGCCACTCTAAAGATAAAGTAATACCACTTGAGGGCATACCAACCGCCTTTGAGGAGGGGCGAAAAATTATTGAAAGCAAAAATTCTCAAACCATAGAACCCTACATAGACGATTTAGAAAAACGCAAAGAAAAAGACGAAGAAGCCATAATAAAACTCATCAATAACAACTCTAATAGTGAATTTCCTTTAGTAGAAAAGACATCAATAAAAAATATCACCTACCAAGAAGCCCTTAAAAATCTACTACGCTTGCAAGACCCAGACACACTAGAAGCTATGATGTTGCTCTATGAATATATGAACAACAAAAAAAATTTTAAAATTGATAAGCTTACAGGTACAGAACTGCTTAAACTAGGAGGTTATAAAGGTATTAGACAGATTCATAGGCATAGAATTTTAGAAAGAATCAATAATAATTCTCACCAGAAAATTACCGTTCTTGACCCCAAACAAAGTGTAGAAAACTATAAAAATAAAAATACCAATAAAGGACTCGTTTACAAAAACTACGACCTAATCCGAGTTAAAGCCATAGTATACTCAAAAAATGATAAAAGAATGATAAAGGAACTCCAAGGCATTGAGTTTCTTCCTGAATATATAGAACACATCCATTCTATAAGCAAAAGATATATTCCAATGAAAGCCATTAGAAAAATAAAAAAAGATAATTCTAAAGAAAAATCAAGACACTTCTTATATAAAATATGCTTTAAATTTGCTGGAATTAAAAAAGAAAATTTTAACCTAAACCTAGAGGAATGTATGAACTTGGGCAAATTTTTCAATAAAAATGAAACCAGCCCCCGAAGAAAATGGAAGCCAATTGAAAAAGCCCTTATAAAAGGCAAAGAAGCAGGACTCATTCAATTTAATTGGCACTTTAAAAACGTAGCAAAAGAAAATAATGACGAAGAAATACAAAATAATCTTTTTCAGGAAATAGACCCAGAATTTAACCCCAACGGTACTCTAAAAACCAATTATTACAAATATATTAGTAGTGTAGATATTATCAGAAACTACCCTCTCAATTCTCCAGCAATAGAATTGCCTTTTAATATTGAAAAAGAAAAACCAAAGAATAAAAAATATACTATAGAAGCAATTTTCTAAAATAAAATTTTTCCCTAATTTTAGATTAAATAAAACCTAATATTGTAATAAAAATTATAATATTAATATTTTTTAAAGCATTTTTTTTAAATATCAAAAAAATTAGTTTTTTTATTTGACCCTAATTTAACGCTAAATAAGTATTATTTAACCCCTAATTATTAATAAAAATACTCAAATTTTTTCAGATTCTAAAACTACATCCGTGCACATGCAAAAACTACATCCGTGCACGTGCAAAAACTACATCCGTGCACGTGCAAAAACTACATCCGTGCACGTGCAAAAACTACATCCGTGCACGTGCAAAACTACATCCGTGCACGTGCAAAACTACATCCGTGCACGTGCAAAACTACATCCGTGCACGTTTTTTAATTTTCATAAACCCTTGATTTATCGGGATTTTTTCATTTTTTTTTTTCCTTATAATATTATAATTAAATAAAATTATAATATTAGGTAATTTTATTTGAAAAAATTACCTAATAAAAAACAATGAAAAAGAAGAAGAATATTTTTGATAATTTTTTATAACTCTGCTCAAATATTTGTTCTTAATGTCCTTTAAACGCATTTTAAGGGGGTATAGGGCATTGTTTTTGTGTTTTATATATAATTTATCATCTTAAGCATAAAGCACGCTTTAAAACGCATTTTTGAGCGTTTTAAGATATTTGCCTGTTTTTTGCTAAAAAAATGTAAAATTGGGAGATTTGTGTTTGTATTGTATTAGTAATTTTTAATTTGTCAATACTTACTGATTTTTTAATTATAGCTTATAATTAAAATTATGTTATATTTATCAATTATTTTTTGTGTTAAAAAAAATTTTAATTATTGCAAAGACTTATCCTTGTATTTCTAAAAAATATGGTGAGTTAGTTTGTACTGCAGGTATTACAGAATCTGGTAAATTTATTAGGTTATACCCTATAGCTTTTCGTGAACTGTCTAAAAAACATCGATATAAAAAATATCAGTGGATTGAAGTTAATTTAAAGAAAGACAAATCTGATCCAAGAAAGGAAAGTTATAAGGTGGTTGGAAATATAAAATTGCTAAATATTCTTGATACTAGAAATTATTGGCACGAAAGAAAATATCAGGTTTTGAAAAATGTTTATTATAGTAAAGTTAAATTGATTGAGAATTGTAATCTAAAAGGTAAATCTGTTTCATTAGCTTATTTTAAACCTGCTTGTTTAGTATCTTTTCATATTGAAACGGTAAAAAATTTATCTGATAATGATACTTATCAACTGCCTTTTAAATTTTTTTATAAGTTTACTGATATTTATGGTATCTCTAGTCGATTACAAATTATTGATTGGGAAATATCAGAGTTAACAAGAAAATTATTTCGGCAATATAAGAATGATATTTTAAAAATTAAGTCTATATTGAGACAAAAATATTTTTATGATATGCTTAACAAGGATATTTATTTGTTTTTAGGTACTAATAAACAATGGCATATTAGAAAAAGTCCAAATCCTTTTATGATTATTAGTATTTTTTATCCTCCTAAATTAGAGGTTGCGAATGCAGTATAAACACAAGTTGGTTATTGCCATTATTCAAGAATGTAATTTATTACTTGATTCTACTGTACAGAAATATTTTACTGCTTATAAAGAGCATTTTGCTTTAAATTATGCATTTGTAATCTCAAATAATTTTTCTTTTGAATTGGAGAATGATTTGAAAATATTTCAGTCTAAAAATTATTTTGAAAAAAAACGTTATGCTTTAGATTTGACTGTAACAGACAAATTAAATATTCAAAAATTTAAAAATCATTTTTTACAAAATATTGATTTACCAAATAATAATTATCAACAAAATAAATTATCAGAAAAAATCTTATTTACTATAGGTTATGAATCTAAATCAATTGATTCTTATATAAATCAGCTAGTGCAAAATGATGTTAGATGTCTTGTTGATGTAAGAAAAAATGCTTATTCAAATAAATTTGGTTTTAAAAAAAATGATTTAACAAATTGTTTAAATTCATGTGACATTGTTTATATTCATATTTCAGATTTAGGCATTGAATCACAAGCAAGAAAGAAAGCTGGTGCTGGAATTTATAATAAATTTGATAATAATTTAAGTCTTTTTGCAGAGGATAATTATAGTGTATCTGATTTATTTTCTGATTATAAAGAAAATTTGGACAAGAAAGAAAAATCTTTATTGTATTTGGAAGAAATTATTGAAAAATATAAGCATATTGCCCTTACTTGTTTTGAATTAAAACATTTTAATTGTCATCGCAATATTATTGCCAATTATTTTGAAAAATTTAGGATTGTGCATTTATAAACAAAGGTTTTTATATCTCAAATAAAAGTAAAATTCTTTGTAATATTATTTGTAATTTTTTCCGAGAGTTTTTTTAGTAATTAGAAAAATATTTCTGTTTAAGTTTCCAAATATATTTTTGAAAAAAAATATAAGTACCATTGATGAGGTGTTTGGGAGTATTTTCTTTTCTAATAATTCTAAAAAATTTTTCTCTTGTGGTATTGAGGAGCTTACAAGCTTCATCAGAATTTAAAAAACTTTTTTCGTAGTCATTCATGCTTTTAACTTGTAAGAAAAATACAAAGGGTGCTATTTTCTTGCTTTCTTAATAATTTTTTTGCTAAAATTAAGTTACAAATGTACACTTGTCCCCCGCTTTCCCTTTGAGGGAAAAAATAAAAAGCCCTTAGGGGCTTTATTTCCTGTATTTAAGACGTTCTTTTCTGTTTTCCTTAAATTTTAAAATATCTTGTTTTTAAAAAATATAATATTGACCAAACAATTTATTAGGAATATTGTATTTTCTTACTAATTTACCTAATTGTGTTGGGCTAACATTAAGCAATTTTGCGGCTTCTTTAGCGTTTATGAGTTAAATTTTATTAATGTCCATTAATAAGAATTTTACTCAAAATTAATTTGACTTCTACAGTACTGCGTATAACATGTGCTACGTAGTACTTTTTAATGTATTTCAACATGAAAAAACTTTCTTCTGATTTCAAATTTTACTTTAGTAATCTTGAATTACTTCAAGGTTGTATTTGTGAGCTTTTACAAGAGTTTAATCAAAGTAAAGACTATCAACGCATGAGAGGAATAGAAAAATTACATCTAAAGAAATTACAATCAGAAAATTTAAAGAATTGCATTCTTATAGATGAACTGAAAAGAGACTTTTTTTAAAAATATAAGTAGCTATCCTAAGTCTTGTTTGTAGTTCCTTAGCTTAAAAATCTTTACTCCAAAACGGGGTTTCTTTTGTGTATTAAAATCGTAATTATACCGAGTTGCGAAAATGTCTTTTAAGCCTAAAAATTCGTTGTAAACACAACTTGGTTGTATGTGTGTCTTTTTTCTTTTTCACTTACAAAATTTTTCGTGTTTTGTGCTTGGTTTAGTGGTGTAATAACGAACAAAATTTTTGTGATTTTAGTAATAGCAAGTTTGCAAATTGTGTACACAACTATATTTTGACTTCGTAAAAAAATAGGGTTACACTAAATTTACAACTTGTTAGGGGAAAAACCTAAGACCCCTTTTTGCTGATGAAAAAATATAAAATACTTTAAAAAAAATGACTAAAAAAGAACCCCAATTTGAGAAGAAAAAATTTGCTGATAATCGTGAAATATATGATTTAAAATATCGGTCAAAATATTATAAGGAAAAGAAACAAATATCTTTAGTTCTAGACCAAGAAATTTATAAAAAATTCAAAATAGAAAATCCAAATCTAAATTTACAAGAATATCTAAGGGAGCTTTTAGAAAACAATTTATATGCTGATAAAAAAGATAATTTAGATAAAAATCTAAACTCAAATAGCAAAAAAAATATAGAAGATTTAAAAGCATTAGCCACAAAATATAAAGTAATTTTTAGGGGGATAGCTAATAATATTAATCAAATAGCAAGGCAATGTAATTAAAGGATCATGCTAAATTTTTCTAAGACTTATTTATACAAGCAAGAAAAAGAGAATCTTTTAAATTTAGTAGACGAAATGCAAGATCGAGTAGATGAGTTTATAAAATCCAAGATAAGAGATGATAATTAAGAGTTTGGCAAGAAAAACAATGAGTTTTGGTGATTTATATGATTATTTTAATAAAGATTTTATAGACCGGGAATTTATAATTAGTCAAAATCTTACTTATGGGAATGCTAAAGCCGAAATAATTGGGCAATTTGAAGACAATGCAAAGCTTTTAAAATTTAGGAAAAATCAAAATTATCTTTATCATGAAATTTTATCACTACCTGAAATAGAAGATAAAACCTTGGATATTAAAACACAAAAAAGAATGCTAGAGGATTTAGCTTATAATTATATAGAAAAGCGTTGTACAAATAATCTTGTATATGGGGTTATACATGAAGATAAAGGGCATTTACACGCTCATTTAATGATTAGCAGTAATGAACTAGGGAAAAACATAAATTTACGCTTAGAAAGGGCTAAATTTAATGAAATACGAAAAGAAGTAGAGATTTACAAAGAACAAAAATTTAAAGTATTAGGCAGAAGAAAACTTTATAATCGGGAATATAAAAAGAATCGTCAAAAAAACCGAAAACAATAATTTGAGAATCGTACAAAAGAAAAAAGCCAAAAGCAAAGAATTAAGGAAATTATGCAAGAAATTTTTAGAAGAAAGCATAATTCAACTTATATCAATCAGTATTTGAAGGAAGCAAATTTAAAGCTATATTGCCGTTGTAATACTTGGGGTGTAGAGTATAAAAATGTTGATACTGGAAAGGTTACTAAATACCGTCTAAAACGGTTAGGCGTTTACGAAGATTTTAAGTAATATATGGAAATGGAGCAGAGAATTTAACTTCTTGTATTTTTTAAGTTAATTTTATGCTAGGATACAGATCCTGTACATTAATGGCACTTATGGTTTTATTTTTTTAATTTTTACTGCACGTACGGAAACGTGACTATAATGTTTTTATATTTAATTGTCAATTGTTAATTATAATTTTTCAATTATAAGTTTCTTTACATAAAATTTTAAAGGCTATAAAATAACGTTATAAGAATTTTAATATTTAAAAATGAACATCAGCCAAGCCAAACAAATACCCCTAACAGAGCTACTAGCCCAGCTAAACCACACACCCCGCAAGAATAACGGACGAGAAGCTTGGTACTCATCACCTTTTAGCAATGATTCAATCCCAAGTTTTAAGGTAAACACCGTAGAAAATGTTTGGTATGATTTTTCTACAGGACAAGGCGGGGCAATAATTGAGTTTGTACAAGCCTTTTATAACTGTACCGTAAAAGAAGCCCTAAAAGAATTAGACAACATCACTAACGGCAGATATACGCCGATAAATAGAGAATTTGAAGAAACCAAACCACTACCTAAAGAAAATTCTCAAAAAATTATTAGAAAAATCAAAAATCTAGAAAACGAAGCTTTACTAGATTATCTAGCCAGTAGGAAAATTCCCCTAAATATAGCGAAACATTATCTAGAAGAAGTTTATTACACTATAAACGGCAAAAATCTTTTTGGCATAGGATTTAAAAACGATAGCGGAGGCTATGAAATACGTAATAAATTTTTCAAAGGAAGCCTCAAAGGACTTCCAAAGGATATAACAACCCTAAAAAGTACTTCACCACTGCCAAACCCTAAAAAATTGCTGATATTTGAGGGTTTTCTAGATTTCTTTTCTTTTTTCACCTGCAAAAAGATAAATTATCCTCATGAACTAAAAGAAGACGTAATTGTATTAAATACTCTTTCTTTTGTAGAAAAATTAATTGGAGATATTTTACCAAAATCAGATTATAAAGAAATAGAACTTTATTTAGATAATGACGAATCAGGAGAAAAAGCAGTCAATAAATTTCTTATTTTCTGTGAAAATCAGCAAATAAAAGATTGTTCAAATTTTTATTCTGGGTTTTCTGATTTAAATGATTATTTGATTAACCAGTAATTTAGTTTTTACGCTATCCCCCTTTTATCTGATAAACAGATGTAAAATAGATTAATTTTCTCTAAAGTAGAAAGAATATTTGAGATATTCTTTTAAAAATGGAAAAATTGGAGAAAAATAAAAGGGCTGTCTAACGTGAAGTATAACACCGTAAGATACTTAATAATTTTCTTTGGGATTATCGTTACTTTAGCCGTATTCCCTGAAATTATCCAATGAATTAGATTTTTAGGCTACTATGTAACTTTAAATTTATTTCATCTTGTAGCTGGCATTTTTGGTATAATCTTCGGTCTTATAATATGCTTGTTTTTTTGTAAAATAATATTAAACTCTGTATCCCTTAATCTTGGTCAAAACTCCCTAAATCTGTCAAATATGTTTCTTAAATTACTAAGAATATTCTTTTTGCCGTTTAAAACGGTTTTTATGATGTTTGTAATGCTCTTTACAGGTGATAAAAGAACAGGTTTTTTTAGGCGTATTTGATAGCTGGCTTTTAATGAATAGTTCAAATAAAGGTTTGGTAATAAATGTCAGTAATAAACGCTGAAAATAGCTTTAAACATTTGCTACTAGTTGGAACGACAGGCGGGTGCAAGACGGCAGGTTATATTTTACCCAATATCTATACTTTAGGAAAACAACAAAATTTTTTGATAATCACCGATTTAAGTGGAGAAATACACTTTAAAACCTCAGGATATTTAAAGCAACAAGGCTTTGATATTAAAGTGATTAACCCTAGAAATCTAGCTATTTCTTGCGGATATAACCCGCTTGCAACCGTTAAAAATAGTACTGATATTGATAATTTAGCCAAAATTCTGATAAATACCGCTAATCCCTTAATATCTTCTAAAGATAAGGTTTGGACAGAGGGAGATAAGACAATTTTAAATATCATCATGCAAATCCTTTTTAACAAAGGAGAAAAGGAATATATAAACCTTGTCAACGTTCTACACTTGATAAATAATTTTGGCAAAGACGGCGACGGTATAGATGAATTTATACAGCGTTACGCTACCACTACTATAGTGATTTAAGTTGCAAAAGTCATGAAAGGGAGTTAAAATGTTATTTAAAAAAAAATGCCGAAAATATATAGCCAAGATTTAAGAAAATTAGTATTAGAAAAGATATCAGA
>Ga0163111_10001539_pt1 | contig 14302 bp, 7 predicted proteins | sample CRUFie1St18metaG_FD_109645 | JGI IMG/M metagenome (GOLD analysis project Ga0163111, IMG submission 109645) | Marine microbial communities from the Costa Rica Dome - CRUD Field 142mm St18 metaG | ecosystem: Environmental > Aquatic > Marine > Oceanic > Photic zone | place: Costa Rica: the Eastern...
AATTAAAGATGAACTGCAAGATTTAAGCTTTCAGGTATTATACCCTGACGTTAGGCAATCTATTATCAACCGTTTAGATTACTTAAAATCTAAAGGGCAGGTGCAAGTTGATAATATCTTAACTGAGCTACAAACCCACATGAATGCTGCAAAAATAAAAAATGCAAAAGTTGTTGGTAGAGAAAAACGTCCTTGTAGTATCTGGAATAAAATGAAGCGCAAAAATGTAGGGTTTGAGCAGCTATCAGATATTTTTGCGTTTAGAGTTTTTGTTGATAAACCAGAGCATTGCTACAAAGCGCTTGGCATAATACATACAAAATATCATGCAATTGGTGAGCATTTTAGAGATTACATCTCAACCCCTAAACCCAATGGGTACCAATCTTTGCATACAACTATTATGGGCCCACAAAAGCAAGTTATTGAGGTACAAATACGTACCTATAAAATGCATGAAGTCGCAGAAAACGGTTTTGCAGCGCATTGGAGCTACAAACAAAATCGCGAGATCTCTAAAGACGGCAAGCAATATCGTTGGATACGTGATGTGATGGATATTTTAGGACACTCTGAAAACCCTGAAGAGTTTTTAGAAAACACTAAAATGAGTATGTATCATGATCAAGTATTTTGCTTTACTCCACGTGGAGATTTAATCCCCCTAATAAAAGGCTCCACACCTGTAGATTTTGCTTATGCAGTGCATAGTGACGTTGGCAGAACATGCGTAGGGGCTAAAGTAAATGGCTCTGTAGTACCTTTACGGCGTGTACTAGATAACGGCGACCAAGTTGATATTTTAACCTCATCTGAAGCCACCCCAAACCCTATATGGGATAATTTTGTAGCCACCGGCAAAGCTAAATCAGAGATACGTAAATATATTCGTAGCAGTCAAAACACTCAATATATTAGCTTAGGTAAATCAATATTAAGTAAATACTTTAAATCTAAGGGTAAGGTTTTACGCAAAAACGATATATCTACCATAATTGATAAGTTTAATTTAAAAGATGAAGAAGAGCTAAATTTACAAATAGGTAATGGTACCCTAGATAGGGCTGAAGTTTACAATAAGATCCACCCTGATGGCTTTGGTACAACGGTATTAAAAGCATTACGTTTTACAAAAGAGCAAAAAAAGGAGCAACCCATACCAATAAAGGGGCTTGTACCGGGTATGGCTATGCATTTTAATGAGTGCTGCCACCCCATACCAGGAGATAAAATTATTGGTATAATGACAGCCGGCAAAGGAGTTACAATACATACTATAGATTGCGAAACTCTTGAAAACTTTACCAATACCCCCGAGCGCTGGCTAGATGTAACATGGGACACAGCATCAAAGCAAAGTACGTTTAACGGGCGCATTAAAGTTATTATAGCTCATGAAAAGGGAACATTAGCAAAACTGACTAACCATTTAGCAGCAGAAGATACTGATATAAAAAATCTAAAAATTACTAACCGTAATCATGATTTTTTTGAGATGATATTAGATATAGAAGTAAAAGACCTCAACCAGCTTAATAATGCTATTGCCAGCTTACGAAGCCTGCATATTATACATTCTGTTGAGAGGATGACTCATTAAACTGCAAACTTTATCCAAGTTTACTTTACAAGTCACTCAGATTCTTTAACCCCACCCTAACATCATATGAAACACCAGCTTTAATATCTCTGTCACTTACAAACTCACGGCGTACGCTACCTATTACACTCACGCAATCACCATTATACCCTATACCACCGCCATAATTTACCATTTGGCTATCGGCTAAATTACGCGTGGCATAGGAGTGTACAAACCATTCATCCGTAACTTGCAGTTTACCGTGTAATGTTGCCTCTTCTATATCTCGATTAAATAGATAATTATCATTTAAATATAGATAGTTAGCAGATATTTTTAGCGGGCTAATATCAACACTTGCTTTTACCGAATTTTTATTAAACTCTGCCAACTCATTATCAACACTAAAATTATAATCTAGTTTTAAGCTATTATAAATTTTAGCAGAAACATTACCCACTATCTCGCTATCTTTATCACCTACAAAACCGTTATCTTGCTTTACATAATATTTTTGTCCAATTGTGGTGGTAGCAGTAATATCTTTATCGTAATAGCCCACTCTTAACCCATAGCTAACACGTGAGCCATACTCTTGTAAATCCACACCTGGGGCATTAGAGCTATCAAAAATATTTATATGATTATACTCTATATCTTGGCTGTCCTCATTTACTAAGTTATCATTATTATTATCGCTTATAAATGCGGCTACTATTGGCTCTAGATATATCTTACCACCTCCTTGCAGAGGCTTATAGATTGGGTAACTCCAATTAAAGTTCAGCTCTGGCTTGAGTATTAATTCATCATCTATATCAGAGCCATCTAACTGATAGTAGCCAGCAAATATATTAGCGTTTAGCTCAACTAAGTTACCTGCAAAAGTATAAGGTATATGCACATTACTCTTAATTGTAGCACGTTTATTTTGCTCTCCTAAATCGCGTTGAATAATAAAATTATTAATATCTGCGGATATTTTTGATCCTTCTAAACCTAGTATACCTGACCTACTTTCAAAATGTGAGCTAGTATAAGGCAATGCATATGGTATATAATCTTGATTAAAGCGCGAGCCTAGAGTCTGAAACGCCAAAGCTTGGATTGTGGTATAATCGCGCTCATCTATCCTTTCAATATATCCACGTGCAGTTAATGTATCATCGTATGAAAACTTATAGCGCTCCAAATATGTGGCATCACTAGCACGCGCAGCATCAAACCCTACCACCGTATTATTAGTAAGGTTAAGGTGGCCTTCACCCTCTATATGCCCACGGGTTTCTCTTTCATCAAGCTCATTACCCTGGCTATCAATTTTGTCAGATCTCTTAATGCTACCACTTAGCTCTATTTCTCCTTGAGGGAATAAATATCTATAACCACCACTTAATATTGGGCCATCTTGTGTAGTAAATATTGGCGCTAATGTTAAATCATGCGAGTTAGAAAAACTAAATAAATACGGCACTTTAAACGCCGTACCAAAGTTTTTGCTGCTTGTAATCTCTGGCAACAAAAAGCCTGATTTATTGTCCGCATCTGGGGTAGGGTGTGAAAAATAAGGCATATAAAATACTGGCACACCAAACACCTCAAAGTAAGCATTATCGTAAGATATCTTCTGCTCAACATTATCTAGTGATACTTTATCAGCCTTTATCTGCCATAGCGGGTAATTTTGCCCTTTACATATTTTACAAGGGGTATAACTAGCCTGATCTAAGCTAGCTTTATTTTCATTAATGCGCTCTACCTTGTTAGCTGCTAGTTTTGATCCATCTTGCAGTTTTAATTTAAAATCACTTGCTATGGCTTGCTTTAAATCTCCACCTAGCTCAATCTTATCTGCAAAAGTTACGTTGCCGTTATTGTCTGATAAAGCTACTTGGCCACTAGCATATATTTTATCTAGCTTACGATTATAGCTAATTTTATCGGCAAATAAAACATTTTGCCCTTTTACAATTTCAACCGCCCCCCATGCAGTTACTAGCTCATTTTTATAATCATAATCAATATTTTCAGATTCTATAAAAACCGGTTCTTGTTTTGTAAGGCTGCTTATATTAGCTTTCAGCGCATGCACCTGCATGCATAAAGTAAGTGCAAACACCGAGCTATAACAAAGCTGACGCTGCATGTTTTATAGAGCCTCACCCTTTAGCACTTTGTTAATATATGCGCTAATTTCTTCTATATTCCTTTTACCATCGTACTTTACGCCATTAATAAATAGCGTTGGGGTAGATTCCACCTCTAAAAACTGCCCGGCATCTTTAGTTGCCTTTATAATCTTCTCTTGCAAGGCTTTATCGTTTACACATTTTGTAAACTCAGCCTGCTCTATGCCAGCAATTTTTGCTATGTTCTTTAAAATATCCATATAATTGCGGTTAAAAGCCCAGCTATTTTGTGATTTAAATAAAACACCTAAAAAGCCATAATATTTATCTTTATCTATACATTGGCTTAACTGCGCTGCACGCAATGCAGGAGCATTTAACGGGTAATCACGATACACAAAACGTACCTTATTAGTATCTATAAACTGCTCTTTTATCTTTGGTAGCACCTCATTATGAAACGTAGCGCAATGCCCACACGAAAGGCTAGCATACTCAATAATAAGTACTGGGGCATGCACACTGCCTAAATAGTTATCAGTTATACGTGCTTTAAGTAGCTTTGTACGCTCTGTTAATATTTCCTCTCTCGTATAATCATTTTCTACCACCTCTTCTTTTACAGATGGTTTAGTTTTAGCAACACTACTTTTACTACCTCCGGTATCCCCGGTAAAAATTAAAACTGCTAACAGTGCTAATATGGCCAAAATAATTACCCCTACTACAAATCTATTCATCCTATATGTATATTACTACACAGGTCTACGGTCAATGAAGTCTTTATGAATGCAAATAATTTCAAATATTCCCTTGATGTTTGTTTTTGTTTCTGCTAAACGCTCCATCCCTTTTTGTATCAACATGGCTAAGAAAGAAGAATATACCAATATCATAAAGCTCCAAATAGGTGCTGGCGCTGCAAATCCATCACCGCCTGTAGGCCCTGCCCTGGGTCAGGCTGGCGTTAACATTATGGAGTTTTGTAAAGCCTTTAACGATGCCACTAAGGATATGGAAAAAGGCGTTCCTGTACCTGTTATAATTAAGGTTAAAAAGGATCGCACATTTATATTTGAAACTAAAAAGCCTCCTGTTAGCTGGTACATTAAAAAAGCAGCTAAAGTTAAAAAAGGTGGCTCTACAGTTGGTAAAGTTGCTGATATCGGCAAAATCACCGTATCTCAAATTATGGAGATAGCAAAAGAGAAAATTCAAGATATGAACGCTCATAATGAGGAGGCAGCAGCCGAAATGATAAAAGGCTCGGCTCGCTCTATGGGTATAACAGTGGTAGAGAGTTAAGATGGCTAAAACTAAAAAATCACCTATCGCAAAAAAACACGGCAAACGTTATGCCGCTAACTTAGATGGCGTAGCAAAAATTTATAAATTAGCTGATGCTATTGCAACTATCAAAACCAAGGCTAATGCTAAATTTGATGAGACTATTGAAATAAGCCTTAACTTAGGTATTGATACAAAAAGTTCTGATCAAAACGTACGTGGCGTTGTTGAAATGCCAGCCGGTTTAGGTAAAGATATAAAAGTAGCTGTATTTGCTCGTGGTGATAAAGCAGATGAAGCAAAAAAAGCCGGAGCAGAGCATGTAGGCGCTGATGACTTAGCTGAAGCTATAACTAAGGGCGAGATCGAGTTTGATAGATGTATTGCTACTCCAGACATGATGGCTGTAGTAGGCAAGCTAGGTAAAGTATTAGGCCCTCGTGGCTTAATGCCTAACCCTAAGCTAGGCACTGTAACACCTGATGTTGTTAAAGCTATCAACTCTGCTAAAGCAGGTAGCGTTGAGTTTAGAGCAGAAAAATCTGGTATAGTGCATGCAGGCATAGGCAAAGCCAGTTTTGATGATGCTAAACTAAATGATAACATTAAGGCTCTGGTTGCTGCAGTTAATAAAGCTAAGCCAAGCTCAGCTAAAGGTACTTACCTACAAGCTGCGTCTTTATCTAGCACTATGGGTCCTGGTTTAACATTAGATTTAACGGATTTAGCAGCGTAAGAGGTTATAATGGATAGATTAGAAAAAAAATCACTAGTAGAAGAGCTAAATCAAGAGCTAAGCAATGCTGCCGCAGTTATAGTAACTGAGTATAAAGGCTTAAGCGTTGATGAAATGAGCGAGCTACGTGCTAATGCACGCCAAGCTGGCGCTAAAATCAAAGTTGCTAAAAATCGTTTAGTAAAAATAGCTCTAGGCGGCACTGAGTACGAGCAAATTGCTGAAACATTTAAAGGTCAAACTGCATTTTCATACGGTGATGATCCAGTTGCTGCAGCTAAAGCTGTTGTAAAATTTGCAAAAGATAATGAAAAGCTAGTTATATTAGGCGGCGCTTTTGGCTCCGATAAGCTAGACGTAAACGGCGTTAAAAATTTAGCATCTATGCCATCGCTTGATGAGTTGCGTGCTAAAATTATTGCTATGGTTACTACTCCTGCACAACGTATTGCTACAATTGCACAAGCTCCTGCTGGGCAATTAGCACGCGTTATGCAAGCTAAAGCTGATAAAGGCGAGTAACGCATAGTTAAGAGTTTAAATTTTGGGGCGTTATCTTAGCGCCTCAATATGTAAACTATAATAACAAAGGTAAAAAAATGGCTGATTTAAATAAAATCGTTGAAGATCTATCTTCTTTAACAGTACTAGAAGCTGCTGAGCTTTCTAAACTACTAGAAGAAAAGTGGGGCGTATCTGCTGCTGCTCCTGTAGCTGTAGCTGCTGCTGGTGGCGCTACTGGTGGCGAAGCTGCTGAAGAGAAAACAGAATTTACTGTTGTACTTAAAGCTGCTGGCGATAAAAAGATCAACGTAATTAAAGAAGTTCGTGCAATAACTGGCCTAGGCTTGAAAGAAGCAAAAGACTTAGTAGAAGGTGCACCGAAGCCACTTAAAGAAGGCGTTAAGAAAGAAGAAGCTGATGAGATAATCAAAAAGCTTACTGAAGCTGGTGCAACCGCAGCTGCTGAGTAACATTATAGCCATATATTTTTAGCTGGATTAAGGCAGGGTATTAGTATTGCCCTGCTTTGTCTGGCTATTTGTGTATGTGCATTTATAAAATTTAATAACCCCCTGCCCTGCCTCAAGTGTTGGGCAAAATAATAAGGTAACCAAAGATATGCTATCATTCACCGCCCGTAAAAGAATACGCAACAAATTTGGCAACGTAAAAGATGATGTTGTACAATTACCAAACTTAATCGAAATACAAAAAAACTCTTTTGATACTCTATTAAACCCAGACCAATCTAAAAATAAATCTATCAAAGGTTTAGGTGAAGTATTTAAATCAGTCTTCCCTGTAGAAGATTTTACCGGCCAAGCAACTTTAGAGTATGTTGATTATAATTTTGGAACTCCAAAATATGAGGTAGAAGAGGCCATATCTCGTGGTATAACATTTTCAGCCCCTTTGCGTGTAACTTTACGCCTTATTACTTGGCAGGTAGATGATGAAGCCGAAACCCGTGAAATTAAAGACGTAAAAGAGCAAGAAGTTTACTTTGGCGAAGTACCAATGATGACAGAAAATGGTACTTTTGTTATTAACGGTACGGAGCGCGTTATCGTATCTCAAATGCACCGTAGCCCTGGTGTATTTTTTGATCATGATCGCGGCAAAAGCCACAGTAGTGGTAAGTTTTTATACACTTGTCGCGTTATTCCTTACCGTGGCTCATGGTTAGATATTGAGTTTGACGCTAAAGATTTAATTTACTTCCGTATTGATCGTCGCCGCAAACTATCTGGTAGCACTTTATTACGTGCTCTTGGCCTTGAAAAGCAAGATATTTTAGATACTTTCTACGGCAAGTGGACAATCAAAAAAGCTAAAAAAGGCTGGAGCAAACCATTTGATATTGAGCGCTTAAAAGGTACCAAGCCAACTTTTGATATTATTGACCCTAAGTCTGGTGACATTATCCATGCTGCCGGCAAAAAAGTTACTGCCAAAACAGTAAAAGATATCAATAAAGCTGGTGTTAGTGAGCAATTAGTAGACGAAAAAGGCCTTGCTGGCATGTTTGCTGCTGAGGATATAGTTGATAGCTCAACAGGTGAAGTTATCCTAAATGCTAATGACGAACTATCTGCTAGTAAAGTATTAGAGATAGAAGAGGCTGGGGTAAAAGAATTTACTGTACTTAACATAGATAACGTACGTGTAAGCCCTTACATCCGTAATTCTGTAGCTGCTGATAAAACAAGCAGCCAGGATGAAGCACTGATGGAAATCTATAAAGTTATGCGCCCGGGTGAGCCACCTACACCAGAAGCAGGGCAAGATTTATTTAATAAGCTATTTTTTGATAACGAGCGCTATGATTTATCTGGCGTTGGTCGGATGAAAATCAATGCCCGTTTAGGCACTGACTTACCTGAGGATAACACAGTACTAAGCAAAGAAGATATAATTAAAACTGTTCAGATGCTTATTGCTATTAAAGATGGTTTTGAAGATATAGATGATATTGATCACTTAGGTAACCGTCGCGTACGTGGTGTGGGTGAATTGGCTGAAAACCAGTTCCGCTCTGGCCTATTACGTATGGAAAAGGCGATTGTAGAACGTATGTCTAGCGTTGAGCTAGAAAGCGTAATGCCACAGGATCTTGTAAACTCAAAAGCTTTGATCTCTACTCTTCGTGAGTTTTTTGGTCAATCACAGCTTTCACAGTTTATGGATCAAACAAATCCGTTGTCTGAAATTACCCATAAACGTCGCTTATCTGCGCTTGGCCCTGGCGGTTTAAGCCGTGAGCGCGCAGGTTTTGAGGTACGTGACGTACACTTAACTCACTACGGACGTATTTGCCCTATTGAAACTCCAGAGGGTCCAAATATTGGTTTAATCAACTCTATGGCCACTTATAGTAAAATTAATAAGTATGGCTTTATTGAAACTCCTTACCGTATAGTTGAAAAGAGTAAAGTTACCGATAACGTAGATTACTTATCAGCTATTGAGGAGGCAAACGCAGTAGTTGCACAGGCTAATGCACAACTTAATAAAAACGGCACATTTAAAGAAGAGCTTGTATCTGCCCGTAAAGGCGGTGAGTTTATGATAGTACCTCGTGATGAAGTAACTCACATGGATGTATCACCTAAGCAATTGGTATCTGTGGCATCTTCTATGATCCCATTTTTAGAAAATGATGATGCAAACCGTGCATTAATGGGCTCAAACATGCAACGTCAGGCTGTACCATTATTACAAGCAGAAGCCCCATTTGTAGGTACAGGTGTTGAGGAGGCTGTAGCACGTGATAGTGGACTTGCTGCTGTTACAAAACGTGGCGGTGAGATTGTACAAGTAGATGCAGAGCGCATTGTTGTAAAAGCAACTGAAAAAGATGCTAATGGTAATACAGGCGCTGATATTTACAATCTACGTAAATTCCAACGCTCTAACCAAAACACATGCTTTAACCAAAAGCCTTTAGTTAATGTTGGCCAAAAAGTAAAAGCTGGTGATATCATTGCTGATGGCCCATCTATGGATTTAGGTGAGCTAGCCCTCGGCCGTAACGTACTTTGTGCGTTTATGCCTTGGAATGGCTATAACTATGAGGATTCTATCCTATTATCTGAACGTATAGCTAAAGACGATATTTTTACCTCTATCCATATAGAGGAGTTTGAGGTAATGGCTCGTGATACTAAGCTTGGCCCTGAGGAGGTAACTCGTGATATACCTAATGTAAGTGAAGAGAGCTTACGTAATCTTGATGAAGTGGGTATTATACATATAGGTGCAGAGGTACGTGCAGGTGATATACTTGTAGGTAAAGTAACTCCTAAGAGTGAAAGCCCGATGACACCAGAAGAAAAACTACTAAGAGCTATCTTTGGTGAAAAGGCAGCCGATGTACGTGATAGTAGTTTACGTATGCCAGCAGGTGCAACAGGTACAATTGTAGATGTACGTACTTTTAACCGCAGAGGTATTGAAAAGGATGAGCGTACCCTAGCAATTGAAGCAGAAGAAATTACCAAACTAGAAGACGATAAAAATGCTGAACTTGCCATTATAGAAGGTTACGCATACGAGCAGCTAAATGAGTTACTAACTGCTAGCAAACTAGAAAGCGGCCTTAAAGGTGCCAAAAAAGGAGCTGAAATTAAAGCTCAAGATCTAGAAGGTTTAAGCCGTAAAGAGCTATGGAAGATAGTTGTAGCAGACACTAAAACTATGGATGCTATAGAAAAACTAAAGGCTCAATTAGATGATGGTGTGAAAGCTCTTAACGCGCGCTTTGAAAGCAAAGTGGACAAAGTACAAAGTGGTGACGATATGTTACCAGGCGTGCTTAAAGTTGTTAAAGTGTTTGTCGCTGTTAAGCGTAAAATGCAATCTGGTGACAAAATGGCAGGCCGCCATGGTAACAAAGGTGTGGTATCACGCATTGTACCAGTTGAGGATATGCCTTACCTAGAGGATGGTACCCCGGTAGATATGGTGCTTAACCCACTAGGTGTACCAAGTCGTATGAACATTGGGCAAATTATGGAAACCCACCTAGGTTGGGCAGCAGCTGGTATTGGTAAGCAAGTACGTGAGGCATTTGAAAAATATCAAAACGATGCTAAGCAGGCTGATCTTAAAAAGGTTATCAATGATGTATACATCAAAGATGAACACAAAGATGCCATTGATAAGATGAAAAAGAACGAGCTAGAAGAGCTAGCTGGTAACTTAAGCAATGGTATAACTTTTGCTACCCCAGTATTTGATGGAGCTAAAGAGGAAGATGTAGCAGACATGCTTGAAAAAGCAGGGCTAGATGCAGATGGACAAAGCTATTTGTGGGATGGCCGTACAGGTGAGCGCTTTGATAGAAAAGTAACCGTAGGTTATATCTATATGTTAAAGCTACACCACTTAGTGGATGAAAAAATTCACGCACGTAGTATTGGACCATACAGCCTTGTTACTCAGCAACCTCTTGGTGGTAAATCACACTTTGGTGGCCAAAGATTTGGTGAGATGGAATGTTGGGCACTACAAGCTTACGGAGCTGCACATACACTGCAAGAAATGCTAACTATTAAATCTGATGATGTACAAGGCCGTACTAAGATTTATGAAAGCATAGTACGCGGTGATCAAAGCTTTGAACCAGGCGTACCAGAAAGCTTTAACGTAATTGTTAAGGAGTTACGCTCTTTAGGGTTAAACGTAGAACTTAAAAACAGCGACGCTGCATAATTATAGGGATTTTAAAATGAGTACAGCAACAGCATTAAATTTATTTGGCAATATAAGCAACATTCAGGAGTTTGATGAGATCCAGATCTCTATCGCTAGCCCTGAAAAAATCCGTAGTTGGAGTTTTGGTGAGGTAACCAAACCAGAAACTATCAACTACCGTACTTTTAAACCAGAGCGGGACGGCCTATTTTGTGCACGTATCTTTGGCCCTGTTAAAGATTATGAATGCTTATGCGGTAAATACAAGCGTATGAAGTACCGTGGTATTGTATGTGAAAAGTGCGGTGTAGAAGTAACAACCAGTAAAGTACGCCGTGAGCGCATGGGCCACATAAGCCTAGCTGCCCCAGTTGCACATATCTGGTTTTTAAAATCTTTACCTAGCCGTATTGCGACTACATTAGATATGACACTAAAAGATGTAGAGAAGGTTCTATATTTTGAGATGTTTACCGTTATCGATGCCGGATTAACCCCATTTGATATTGGTGATCTACTGAGTGAAGAGGAACTACGTGAAGCGCAAGATCAGTACGGTGCGGATAGCTTTAAAGCTGGAATAGGTGCAGAAGCTGTAAAAGAAATGCTGCAAAACTTAGATTTAGAAGAGACTCGTACAACTCTACGTGCTGAATTGGCTGAAAGTAAATCTGAAGCGAAAACCAAAAAAATCATCAAACGTTTAAAAGTAATTGAAGATTTTATCCACAGCCCTAACAAGCCAGAGTGGATGGTTATGGATGTTGTACCTGTAATTCCACCAGATTTACGCCCACTAGTACCATTAGATGGTGGCCGCTTTGCTACATCTGATCTAAACGATTTGTACCGCCGTGTTATTAACCGTAACAACCGCCTTAAGCGTTTATTAGAGTTGCGTGCGCCTGAAATTATCGTACGTAATGAAAAGCGCATGCTGCAAGAGGCCGTAGATGCATTATTTGATAATGGCCGCCGTGGCCGCGCTATTACTGGCCCTAGTAAGCGTCCGTTTAAATCATTATCTGACATGCTTAAAGGTAAGCAAGGCCGCTTTAGACAAAACCTTTTAGGTAAGCGTGTAGATTACTCTGGCCGTAGTGTTATTACTGTAGGCCCTGAGCTTAAATTGCACCAATGTGGCTTGCCTAAAAAAATGGCTTTAGAGCTATTTAAGCCATTTATATTTGCCAAGCTGGAGCTATACGGTATTGCAACCACTATTAAGGCTGCAAAAAAGATAGTTGAGAGCGAACGCCCAGAGGTTTGGGATATTTTAGCAGAGGTTATCCGTGAGCATCCTGTTATGCTTAACCGCGCCCCTACTCTGCATAGGCTTGGTATCCAAGCGTTTGAGCCTAGCCTAGTTGAAGGCAAAGCTATACAGCTGCACCCGCTAGTATGTGCGGCATTTAACGCTGATTTTGATGGTGACCAAATGGCCGTACACGTACCGCTATCTATTGAAAGCCAGCTTGAGGCACGTGTATTGATGATGTCTACTAATAACATCCTTAGTCCAAGTAATGGTAAACCTATAATTGTACCATCGCAAGATATGGTACTTGGCCTTTACTATATTACTATGGAAGCACCAAAACAAACTGGTGAAGGCATGGTATTTACTGATCTGGATGAGGTAAAATACGCACTAGATCAAAAGCTAGTTAGCCTACATGCTAAAATAAAATGCCGTATCCCGGTAACTAACTTACATGGTGAGGTTATAAAGCAAGTAGTTGAAACTACACCTGGTAGGTTATTAGTTGCAGAGCATCTGCCACAACATAAAAACATAGGTTTTGAGGTAGTAAACAAACTACTTACCAAAAAAGAGATCTCTAACACTATTGATGTTGTGTATCGCCATGCAGGGCAAAAAGCTACGGTAATATTTGCTGATCATATTATGGATCTTGGCTTTAAATATGCTGCCAATGCTGGTGTATCTTTTGGTAAGGATGATATCGTTATCCCACCTAGTAAAGATGAGCATATTGATGCCACTCAAGCCGAGATTGCTAAGTATGAAAAGCAATATGCAGAAGGTTTAATTACCCAAGGTGAGAAGTACAATAAGGTTGTTGATGCTTGGTCACACTGCTCTGATAAAGTTGCAAATGATATGATGAAAAACATATCAAAAGAGTCCGGTGATAAAGTAAACTCAATTTACATGATGGCACACTCTGGTGCACGTGGATCGGCTGCACAGATTAGACAGCTAGCCGGTATGCGTGGCCTAATGGCAAAACCAAATGGTGAGATTATCGAAACCCCTATCATCAGTAACTTTAAAGAGGGCCTAACTGTATTAGAGTACTTTAACTCTACCCACGGAGCTCGTAAAGGTTTGGCTGATACTGCACTTAAAACTGCAAACTCTGGTTACTTAACACGTAGGCTAGTGGATGTATCTCAAGATTGTGTAGTAACAGAGCATGATTGTGGCACCGATAAAGGCATTATAGCAAAAGCTATTATGGAAGGCGGTAACGTAATTGCCCCATTATCAGAAATTATCTTAGGCCGTACATCAGCTGTTGATGTGCATGATCCTGCTGACGATAGCAAAATTATTGTTAAAGCTGGTGAAATAATTGATGAAAATCTATGCGATGCAATTGACAATGCTGGTATTGAGCAAATCAAGATCCGCAGTGTGTTAACATGTGAAACCAAAGGTGGCATATGTGCAAAATGTTACGGGCGTGATTTAGCACGCGGTACAGAGGTAAACGTTGGTGAGGCTGTAGGTGTAATTGCAGCGCAATCAATTGGTGAGCCTGGTACACAGCTTACTATGCGTACGTTCCACATTGGTGGTGCAGCACAAAAAGGTGCTGAGCAATCTAGTATTGAGGCAACACATGATGCTAAGGTAGATATTGTAAACTCTAACCTAGTTGAAAACTCAAAAGGCCTTAAAGTTGTGATGAGCCGTAACTGTGAGCTTGCCCTAATTAACGATAAAGGCAGTGAAAAAGCACGCTTTAAAGTACCTTACGGTGCAACACTTTATGTTAATGAAGGCCAAAAAGTTAAAACTGGCGACAAACTAGCTGATTGGGACCCATACACCTTACCAATTATTACTGAGCGTACAGGTGTTATCGGTTACCGCGACTTAGTGGAAAATACATCACTACGTGAGGTAGTAGATGAGGCAACCGGTATCTCTAACAAAGTAATTATTGATTGGCGTCAACAACCAGGTGGTGCTGATTTAAAACCACGTGTTACCCTACTTGATGATAAAGGTGAGGTACAAGTACTAGGTAATGGCCTTGAGGCTCGCTACTTTTTACCAGTTAATGCAGTAATGAGCGTACAAGACGGACAAGAAGTACACGCAGGTGATGTGTTAGC
>Ga0163111_10001542_pt1 | contig 14288 bp, 11 predicted proteins | sample CRUFie1St18metaG_FD_109645 | JGI IMG/M metagenome (GOLD analysis project Ga0163111, IMG submission 109645) | Marine microbial communities from the Costa Rica Dome - CRUD Field 142mm St18 metaG | ecosystem: Environmental > Aquatic > Marine > Oceanic > Photic zone | place: Costa Rica: the Eastern...
GGACCTAATGGTCCCTGATTACCAGTTGGACCCAACGGTCCCTGATTACCTGTAGGACCTAATGGTCCCTGATTACCAGTTGGACCCAATGGCCCTTGATTACCTGTTGGACCTATTGGTCCTTGATTACCTGTTGGACCAGCGGGTCCTTGAGGACCAGTAGGACCTGCAGCACCGCTTCCACTAGCCCCAGTTGGAGCTAAATCGTAAGTAACCTCAAAATTAGTAGCACCACTATAACCGGTACCTAAAGGATTATAATATAAAACATATTTTTGATTAGTTACTCTTCTAATGGGATTCACTAAAAAACTTTTGGGAACATCTACTGCTCCACCATAGGCACCAGCACTGTTAGTTACAGAACTACCTGATGCATTTAAAATAATTGATCTTGTTTGTTGGTTATTTAGGCCGGCAAAACTTCCAATAGCAATTGCAAATTCTTCTTGTGCCTTAGCTCCAGCTGCAATTCCTATTGCTATGCTATTGCCAAATCCCGTTACTCCGTTTAAGTTGCCTTGATCGCTTTCTGCTGCCTGATGACCAATCGCTATACACTCTCCCCGTTGTCCGGTATACCCTGCACTAGATCCAATGGCAATAGCACCACGTTCAAAAACACTTGTTGAATATCCTTGTGAATTATATCCGGAATTTAGTCCAATAGAAATATTTTCTGAAACAACTTGAGTTTGTGGGTCAAGGGAAGGTTTTTTATAATTTCCTATAGAAATAGAGTCAGCTCCTTGATCCTTTGAACCTGCTTTCATTCCTATTGCAATTGCGCCTTGTTTTTGTTTGCTATAACCTGCCATTGTTCCAATAGCTATTGCTGATCCTCTTTCACCTGCAAAACCTGTATTACCTTGCGAAATTTCTCCAGCACAGGTTCCTATTGCAATTGATAATCCGTTTTGTAGGAGCACCGCTGAATCTTTGCCTATTGAAATTGCACCTCCCTCTTCCTGCACTGCGGTGTTGCTTCCGGTTGCGGATGGAAAAATAACCAAATTCATTTGAGCTAGTGGTTGATTGGGTGGAACACCTTGAAAAGAGCTACCGGCCCTACTTCCAATTGCAACACAATTTGGAAGTGTGCCTAGTGGATGGTTGCCTTGATTATTGAGACCAGCGACAAAACCAATTGCTACCGACCTATTCGATTGCTCCTCCTTACCAGCTCCAAATCCCATTCCAATAGCATAAACCTCTTGTCCTGTCATACCAGCTTCCGTTCCAATAGCTACCGAGTGACCTTCCCCCGCCCCTATAAGACCTTGCACAACTTTTCCAGCCTCTCTTCCAATTGCTATACAGTTTTGATCTTGTGTTTCTTCTCCGGCCAGGACCCCAATAGCAATACTAGAAGTAGATTGTTTTGTAAATCCAGCAGAAGTTCCTATAGCTATGGAGTTTCCTTGTTGGTCATTTCTTCCAGCATTTGTTCCAATAGAAATTCCCTGTTTTTGTTGCCCTGTATATCCGGCTTCTGTTCCAATAGCTATTGCATTATCACCTGTATTTGAAGCTCTTGTAAAACCGGCACTTTTTCCAATTGCAATCGCCGCCTCTCCTAAATCATCTTCTCCCGCTCTATTTCCTATAGCAATGGCATAACTATCTTGAGAATCTCTTCCGGCACTCGTTCCAATAGCTATAGCTGAACCAAAATTAGAACCTTGATTATTTATTCCAGCTTCTGTTCCTATTGCAATACAATTTTCTCTCTGCACATTACTAGCCGCTGCCTGTCCAATAGCTATAGAACCAGAATTCTGCTGATTATCAGCCGCGTTTGAACCAATAGCAATTGAGTTATCTTTTTGTCCTGTGTATCCAGCTTCGCGTCCTATCGCAATAGATAAACCCCCTTGATTAATTTTCGCTGCCCTACTTCCTATTGCTATTGCTACCTTTTCTTGTCCTGTGTATCCAGCTTCGCGTCCTATCGCAATTGCTTGTGGTCCTTGATTTACAGCAGCAGCACTTGCACCCATCGCTACAGCATATTCTTGCTGTCCTAAATTTCCAGCATAAAATCCTACAGCTGTTGCTGCTAAGCCTTGACCTAAAGGTGGTGCACCTGTTGTTCCACCAGGACCAAATTCGCCAGCATGGGCACCGATATGCAAACCAGTTGAACCTACGCGCCATTCAGGAGTTCCACCTTGATTATTCCAGTAAAGATAATCAGACCATAATGTTCCTGTTATACCTAGGATTCCTGTTAATCCAGATGGTCCTGTGGGTCCTGTAGGTCCTGTAGCTCCACCTATAGCACCAGTAGGTCCCTGGGGACCTGTAGGCCCTGTTGCACCAGGTTCACAACAACAGCTATTTTGTCCAACTCTTCTTGCTAAATAAGCTGAATAATTACCAAAAGACATTATATATATATTTTATTAAAAAAAAATATATGTATTTTGAACTTATGCATCTGAGCCATAATTTCCTAAGTTAGGATCAAAATATTCTACAGTCATACTTGATGCTCCCAACGGTCTACATTGATTTCTTTCCTGATTCGCTTTATAAGGTTCTGTTGAAATTTTACTTTCATCTGTTGGAAACCAACCCATACCATCTCTCCATATTTCAATATAATCTGGTCGTTTTGGATCAGCACCTCCATTAAATCCTACACATAACCATATATACATATCTTGATAATCTCCACTAGTATTTACATTATTGCAAATAATATCAAAAGGCACAGTTCTTGTTCCATTTAATCCAGCACCTGTAGTAATTGCAACAGGTGTAGCGACATAACCAGATCCTTGAAGCGGTCTTCCCCATCCACTTCTACTATCATCAGGACTCTGTTCGTGACCCATTGGATCTTCCCATTCTCCGGCATATTGATAACCAATTGCCCTATATGTGTCTCCTGTTACACCACTATCTACTCCTGTCGTTAGACCGGGTTGAACCCAATATTCATTTGTTCCGCCAGGTGCGGGTTGAACTACTTCTCCTTTAGTAATTGGATCAGGCACCATAAGATTTGAATAGTATGAAGCGTGCATTGGTCTCGGCCACGTTCCTAATCCACCGGCACCACCGGCGGTTAATCTGCTACCTCCCTGGGGTCCCGTAGAACCAGGTCTTCCAAATGGTGCTGTTCCCGTGTAATTAATATTATTTCTTTGTAGCCATACGTCTGTATTATTATAATACCCACCATTAGGCATTCCAATTGTATTTGCTCTTGTTGCCATAACCCCTATTTGAATATTTGTTGCTTGAAGACTAGGAAAAGGTTCCGGTTCCGTTCCAAATACAGAATGAACATTTATATGTCCTGAAACCTTTAATGACCATTCCAAATTTGTATTTGGACAACCTTCAACTGCTGAACCAGCAGTAGATGGTGATTGTTTTCTAGGAGGAACCCTACATTTACAACACAATACAGCTCTATAGTTAGGATTTTTTGAAAAAGGTAAACCAGGATTTGATGATGAGGCGGCACCAATTTGAATCTTCCAAACATCGCCATCATATTCGGGATACGAATTCTGGTTAGCTCCCCATACACCATCTGTTTGAAAAAATCCACCATTATTAATAGTATTAAGTCCGGTTAAATAGCTTGCATCATAATTAGTTGGCCAACTATTAGTATTCGCTAAATTATAAATTCCTCGTGCTAAACTTTTTGATCCTTGAATAGAGCGCAATATTTGGCCTTTTCCCATATTTGAAAGACAGGTAATTCCACTTGCTCCTCTATAAGATATACAATCATTAGTTGTATCAAATGCTATATCTCCTAGCTGTGTTAACTTATTTTGTAAATCGGATGATGTGTTACTGTTATATAATTGCAATGGTAATGCTTCACACGCGGTTCTATCTTTATCCAGAACAAGATTATATGTGCCACCTATGAAACGTCCAATATTTACTTGACCACTAGAAAGACTGCTATACATATTTAGTTGTCCCTCTGCTGTTATTTGTATATTAGGATGGGTCGCTCCAGGAGTTGTCGAGTGAAACGTGCTTATAAACATATTTTCCGGTCCTATAGCTCTTATCATAAATGGCGCGGTTTCTGTAGTAGATATAATTCTGGCTCCATTAGATAGGTTATTTATGTGATCCTTGCTAATATACATTTCTAATGCATTTACACTGTTTGTTCCATCAGTAAGTTTTAGTATTTGACTTTTTGTTCCTCCCTCTGGAGTAGGGTTTGTGCTGCTTCCGTCCAATATTATAGTTCCAGTTGCACCATTCATAATATGTAATAATCCTGTATGGCCAGAACTGTTACCAACTTCTGTTACTGTATTTGATAATAAAGTTATATTATTATTGGCAGTAAATTGAATTGAACCAGTAGAACCAACAAGAAAATCTTTATCAGTTTCAATCTTAATATTGCCTCCACTAACTCCTTTACTAGTTATTTCTATATCACTTTCTAAACTTGTCAAATTTAGTCCATCAATTCCTTGATTAATAATATTAAGTCCTGATGCACCTTCATTAAATATTTCCATACTTCCGGAAGCACCAGCTACTTGAAGTGTAAGTTTTCCTTCCTGTCTGTTTGCTCCACTGGCACCCGTGTATCCTCCTGAAAATAAAGTGACATTTCCCATATTATCCATTGCTAAACGTCCCATAATCTTAGGCTCTGGATCAACTTCTGCTCCTTTAGGCACTATAGGTAAATTAGCTAAAGCAGTTTGTAATTTTTGCAAATCTGCTATAGCAGTTACTAGCAGTGCTGTTTGTTCAACTCTTGACTCACTATCAATGATTTTTTGTTGATCATTTATTTTTGTTAGAATATCATTTCTTTCCTCACTTCCTACAGGATAGTTTCCTGTTGCCAATTCATTATTTAGTCTTGTTTTTTCATTTTGAGCGTCTGCTAATGCATCAGCATCTCCAGCTTGATAACTTAAAACAAGTTTTTCTTGATCAGCTATCTGATTTTTAAGATTATTTCTAGTAGGATCTATTCCATTGGTTGCACGACTTGTATCTACAGTTTGACTAATTAACTGAATACTGCCTCCTGTAACTCCATTTGTATCATACGTTCTAGAGGTCAACTGTAGACCAGAAATTCTATTTACTGATATTTGGGATAGTGGTCCTTCATTGATTGCTTCTCTAAGATAAAGAGGTTGATTAGAATTTTCTCTTTTAGCTAATTCAGTATCATTACTAACGGTTCTTGAATCTAAAAATAATCCACCCTGTGCAACTGAATTTCCAGTAACCCCTTTTCCTGTTGATTTGAGGTAAATATTACCATAGTTAGAATACATTCTTATTTGTTGATTAATTGTAGGAATCGATGTAGTAAATTCTTCTTGTTTTGTTGAAACAAAAAATCCATTTTCATTTGAAATGTTTAAATATGCTCCTGTTTTTCCATTTGTGTTTGCAAAATAATTATATTTGGTGCTAGTAGTTAGTTGTCCATAACTGGTAATATCCATAGGAACTTGATTATTTAAACCAATATTAATATTAGCAGCTGTGGGGCCGGTTGCGGCAAGAGAAGAATCAGTAAATATATTAAGAACTGCTTTTTCTTGATTTGTTATAGCTCCCGGAACTATCCTAGTTCTGTATTTATTTGTATTATTTATTTGTGATGTAAATGATAATCCAGAATCAAATGGATTTATAGTAAGTCCTGATTGGGTATACCCAGTAGCTCCTGTAGGTCCAATAATAGTTGCATCATTTCTTAGAACTAATGGGAAAAATTCCTTATTTTCATTGATTAACTCATTTCTTAGTTCATTCTCTCCATTAGCTGTAATAGTAAAAACGACAGCTTCGCCATTATTAAAAGGTGTGGTAGAGGTTGCCATAACGATTGAACCTTCATATTCTACATAATCAACTTGATCAGTAACTGTTACAACTTTCATCATTATAAATTTACTTGAATCATCTATTTTTGTGATTTTAATAATACCCTTTTCATAACTGTTTATTGTCTCTAGAATTTTTAATACTTCTTTTATATCATTATTGTCGCCATCTATTCTTGAAGCATATATTTTTGTAATTTGAGACGCATCTGCGTTATTTCCTCTTATTCCTTGAGCTGGCCCTGTAGGAGGAGTTATAGCAATATTCCAACCTTCTGTTAATGGATTCGAATACTTAACTGATGTTCCTCCAAATAAACCTAATGCGCCACTGGGTCCACTAGGCCCAGTTCCTCCTTGTAAACAGCAGCAAAAATGATCAAAATTTTTTCGAGCAATATATGCCTCGTAATCCGTGTATTTCTTAATAGCAGAATTATGTTTTTGCTGTAAATATCTAGAATAACTTGACATGATTTATATATATATATCTAAATTTTTTATATTTAATAGTAAATATAAAAAATATTTATCTTCCATAACATATACCTAATTTTTTTAAGCACTGTTTTGCTTCTGCCAAACCTGCTTGACAGATGTTACTCAAATTTATAGGAGGAGAGGCTATTTTCTGTAAAGCTGCTTTTGCATCTACATCAAAAGGATTTATTAATAAAGTCATCTGATAGTATTTTGCCGCCTCAGGATAATTAGGTGTATTTTGATATTGGGCAGCTACACCTAAATTATAGAATTTTACACCCTGTTTCTTTTTCATATACTCTTGATAACTAATAAATTTTTCTTTTTGTAAATTCATTCCTGTTGCCCCTGACATTTATATAAAAGGATAATATTTAATTTAACAGAAAGGTCCGACAGGACGCTGACATTTTTCTACCACAAGTGGTTCTGGTAAAAACTTTTTTGGGAGAGGAAAGAAACTAGCTTCCGGAAGTTTCTTAGCCTGACAGTAAACAGGTGGTCTAGGATTAACAAGATTGGTAGAGTTTATTCCAAAAAGTGCACTTTCGACATCTGATGCATTTCTTGATAAAACATTGTTATTATATCCGTTAGTCATCATAGGCATATTTACTCCTAAACCTGGCATAGCACTCTCCTTAGGAATACATTTGAATTTATAAAGTTCAAAATCCAATGCCCTATTATATCCTCTCTGTTGTAAACAATATTCGCCTGCGCTATTATTAAGTCTTGTAGAAGCCATAATATATATTAATCTCTATATTTTTTTCTCCAGCGATTTTTTCAATAGTCTAACATTATCTTGTGTAAATTTACCATTCTCGTAAAAATTTTTCATACACTTATGAAAAACGTGAAAATTTTCAAAAGAAAAAAATACGACTAAAGTTGTTGAATCACTTAATCTAAAAGGAAAAGGAGAGTGTTTTCTAACAAATTCGATCAAGTCGTTTCTTTTTAACTCTTCTTCTATTAGGGAATATAATTTTGTAAATGATTTTTCAACTTGTTCACCTTCCCATTTTTTTAATCCAAATACATTTAAAAATTCTTCTCGGTATTTTGTATCTCCAGCATCACCGTCAATCTCTCTATAAGTAAGTTCAAATGAATAGTTATACATATCTATATAATTATTCATTTATGTTTATGCGCTTTTTCTTTGAATATAATCTGCGTCTCTTGTTAATTCTCTTGAAGGCAAACCTCCACGAATCCATCCATCAGCAGCGACACCCTCAACAAGATTGTTTGGATTTTGAATACTAGCAGCTAAACTAGGAACAAGGGGAGTTTGATCATAATTGAATGGTTTTTCAGTAACTGTTTTGCAACTTTTCTTGTTTCCTGAATAACCTCCCTGCTGAAGTCTAGACTCAATAACAGGCCTTGAAGGTCCGCGTCCCAAATAGGGAACTGTTGCAAATGGTCTTTCGTATAAACTGATTCTACATTTGGAACGAGTTTGAATACTACCAATTTGTAAATTTGAACCTTCCTGAATATTGCATCCTCCTGCGCCACAATAGTTACCGTAACCACCATTGTAGAAAACATTGGGTTGAGAAGTAGCAAATGCTATTGGTTTCTCCATACCACAGTATTTTGCAAAATAATTGGTTGTGCTGTAAGTTCCAAACTGCTGATTTTGCAAATCTCTTTCAGTAATGCCACATAAATCATCTCCGATTCTGGATAAATTATCAAATGTATAATTGTGCACACTAGCCATTTGTATATATTTAAGATAATATTATTTTTATAAACAATATTATTTAATAATTTGTATATCTGGGATTATCTTTTGTGCATTGTAAAGCATCACCTTCTTTACAGGAAGGCATATCTCCAAAACAAAATTCAGCAAATCCTTTTTGATCATTAGGAACAGTTGTGTTTGCAGTAGCATAAAAATTTCTCATTGAACTGTCAAATTCTATTTTATCTCCTAAATCAAGAAATAATCTGGGATCAGCTGTTTTTTCATTTATTTCTCGTTCTACTGCTTTATTAAAAGCAGGGGCAGCTGGTTTTCTTTTAGGATCATCTTGTATCTCTGGTAGCAATACATTCATTAATGGATTTTTTTTTGTAGGTTGTGTAAAACTATTTTTTGTTGATTTATATACTTCAGGATTAGCAAATCCTTCTTTTTTAATTTGCTTAATTAACTCTTTTTTCTTGTTTTTTGTTTGTTGTGTTTTAAAAACTATTACAATAATTACTAAAGTAACTACAGCAGAAACTAAAATATTTACAGAACCTGTTCCTATAAAACCCAATAGTGTGAGCAAAATCACTAAACGAGTTATGGCATTTAGTTTACGTTCAAAACTTCCTTTTGAAGGTGGTAAGATTTCTGTAATATGATTCATATCAAATAAAACTTTAGGATCATCTAACCAAAATACATCCGACATTAGTATATATATTCATAGTTATTTTTTTTATCCATCTTTTACTTTTTACGATTTTTTCTACGTCTCTTCTTTTTTTTATTGTTTTTACTTTTTACTACTGTATTTTCAGGCGCTACATTAGAATTTTGTAAATGTTGTTGAGCTGCTGCTAATTTTGCTTCTGCTGCGGCTCTAGCAGCTCTTCTTTCTTCTAATTTTTTAAGCATTCTTTCCTTCTGTGTCGCTTTTCGAATATTTTTTTTCATATGAGATTGAAACGCATTCATATTTATATTAGCGTTTTTACCCAATGGAATACCCATTTTACCCAACATACTATTCATATTTTTCATACCTGGCATAGACTTCATCTTAGTCATAAGTTCAGAAGCTTCTTTCATAAGTTCACTTTCTTTCAACTCGCCTGATTTTAATTTGGCGTCAAGTTTGCTTCCTACCTTTTTTACCATATTCATTAGTTTTCCTGGATTTTTAAATAATGATTGAAATACATCTCCTACACTACTAGCATTTTCCATATCCATATTTAATTCAGATGCTGTTTCTTCTGCTATTTCTTGCGCTAATTTACCTAAATTACCATCTAATAATCCAGAAATATGTTGATGTAATTCTTCCGGATCAGGTAAATCATTTAAGTCTACTCCAGACATATCACTAAACTGTTGTTCTATGCCACTTATATCAAAAGCTTTACTCATTTCATTAATTGATTCTTCTAACTTCTTTTTAAATTCATCTTCATCTATGGCCTCAAATAGTTTTGCTGTATCACCGAAACTATCGCAATTTTTTTGACCACTTACGGTAGAAAATAATATTAATTGTAAATATTTCCATATTACTTTTCGTGTATTATCGCTAATATCCATTGACCATAGTTGTTTAAAATCTATGTCCGGTAAAAATAAAGCATTGTAAGATTCGTCTTTAAAAATATCTTCATTCTCATATAAAATATCAAAAAATTTCTGTGGGTATAATTCACTACAATATTTATGCAATTCTTTTACATTTTTTTCTGCCCCTTTTTCCTCCATTAGATTAACAATCAAATCTCGATCAACTTTTTCCTTGCATTCTGGAAACGTTGTAAAAACGTCTACGTAAAAATCTTTTAAAATTTTCATAAATTCCTTAGGGACATTCGTATCTTTTTCCTCGCTGTTTTGTTGTTGTTCCATCGTTATACTTAAATAAATGTTTTTTTTATTTAAGTTAAACTAATTCGAAAAATATAAATCACAGAGTTTTGTTAGATTTTGAACATATTTTATTGTCTTTTCTCTATTTTTTGAATTCATAACTCTAAATTTTACTTTTATTAAACCTATGGCTTCTAAAATTTGAGAAGAACTCTGTTTTAAATCCCCGCCTATATCTCTATCATAATCTTTATTCAAGAAAAAATCAAAATCACCCGCCTCAATTTGTTTTTTATATTCATCATTTACACAAGCTTTCCATCCTTTTATAAGCATTTTTGGGTTCGCTTTTTTAAGGGTTGATACTAGTCTTATTGCTGTTTTAATATTTATATCACTGGGGTATAACGTTTTCAAATCTTCTAAAAGTTCCAAAAGATGGATATTAAAGGCGCTTAATAAACTAGATTTCTGAGAGGACATATAAGAATTAATATTATTTAATTTTTAAATAATATCATTCAAATATTTATTGTGCGGGTAATTTAACATCCGCCTGGCGTTGTGCTTCTAATTTTCCCATATCCACAGTTCCAATTTTATCTGGAACATACTCATCTGGAGGAGTTTCTATTTTATCCACATAATCCAATGTAGTGTAATTATGCATTTGTCTTAAACCTCCTGATCCTTTTGCTTTTAACTGATCTGCTGATAAATCTAAATAACAATATTGGTCGGACATAAATCCGCCCATTTCATGTCCAGAAAATGCTAAAGGTTCCATATTATTATTTGTAGCCTTCTGATTTAGTATAGCTTCTTGTTGTTTATAATTTTTATAAATATTATCTCCATAAATCACTCTATTGCCTTGATGCAACAAAAGTAATGCTGGAACCTTAGTAACAGTTGGGGGAAATAACATTTTTTGACCATTTTCTAAAATTATATATACTTTACCTTTTTCTTCTACTCTTGAATCTATAGGAAGAAAATGTATATCGTTTTTAATTTGACTTTTTGAAAAATACATCAACATTTTTTTACAAGAATTGCAGTAATTACTATAATAAAGAATTGCACTCATTTGTTAAATTTAGATGAGTTTCTAAATTTATAAAAATAACTTATTATTCTTAAAAATTGATTTAATAATATTCTCTATTCATATAATAAAAATGGCATCTCTTAGTGCTTCACCGGAAATTACTAGTAGTATTACTCTTCCTACAATTTCAAGAGCTACCGAAAATAACGGGACTCTTGAATTTCAGATTGATAATGTAGATACAAGTGTTGTAAATGCAATTAGAAGAACCCTATTGAGTGATATTCCTTGCTTCGCGTTTAAAACATTTCCTGATTCTGAAAACGAAGCTACAATTCATAAAAATACATCCAGATTTCATAATGAAATTTTGAAACAGCGTTTAGGTTGTATTCCTATTCATATTAAAGATCTAGATACCCCAGTTGACAACTTAAGAGTTATTATTAAAGTAAAAAATGATACAGATTCAATACGATATGTTACTACAAACGATTTCCAAATTATGGATAAAACAACAGGAAAATTTCTAAGTGACTCTGAAGTGTCTAGTATTTTCCCACCATCTGGACCACCGGCCAACGGATTCATTTTGTTTACTAGATTGCGACCAAAAATATCAGCAAGTATTCCAGGAGAAGAAGTTGATATTGAAAGTAAAATAAATATATCATCCGCAAAACATAGTGGAATGTATAATATGTGTAGCACAGCCACATACTTTATGACATCAGATCCAGTTCGTCAGAATGCAGAATGGGCTAATATTCGTGATACGTTTGAAGAAAAGGGATTTACACCTGATGAAATAGAGCGTGAGAGACTAAACTGGTTTACTCACAATGCAAAAAGAATTGTAAAAGACAACTCATTTGTATTTAAACTAGAAAGCATAGGTGTTTATTCTAATAAAGAGCTTATTGAAAAAGCTTGTGGTATTATCATTGATAAGCTTGATACTGTTCAAAATTTGGCAGGACAACGATCATTTGAAATTATTTCTAGTAAATCTACTCTTCCTAACTGCTATGATGTTATTTTAAAGAACTATGATTATACAGTAGGAAAATTATTAGAATATATTATTCACACTGATTATTTTACCGCCAATAAAAAGTTGAATTTTGTAGGATTCCTTAAAGAACATCCACACGATGATTTCAGTATTATTCGTATTAGTTTCATTCAAGATGTTGAAGCAAGAATTGAAATTAATAGTATGATTGAATATGCGTGTCAAGTAAACAAACGAATCTTTCAACATATTAAGGACTTTTAAACTATTGCATATATTTATTTGATGTATAAAATTTATACATCTAATTCTTGATTAACATTATTTATTTTTGATGAATTTTTTATAATATCAGTTGTATTTTTTCTATGAGGATAGTTAATCGAATACATTAGTTTTGCTGGATGTAAATTATTAACATAGTTGATTACTTCACTCATAGAAACATAACTACCTTCTGTTCTCAATTCCTCCAAATATATTTTGTGCAAACGAAACATATGAGGTTTAAAATGATATGCAAACTCACGTAACGGTTTTTGTTTTCTGATAAAACATTCGCGATAATTTGAAAATAGTTGTCTAGTCCATCTGTGCAATTCGTCTCTTAGTCGTAAAAATTCTCCTCTATATTCCGGGTAATATTTTAAAAACTCTTTTACTTTATCTGCCTGTCTAAGATTGTAATATTGAAATTGGAGCTTTGGAGAGTTACCTTTTAAAAATTTCACTTTTTCATAAGAAGGATTACGTAATTTGGTTCTGTGTCCTGTTTTTGTATTATATACTTGAATACCAACATTTGTGTATTCTATATCCATTCGCTGATTGTCATTAAAGATCTTTTCCCAACTATCACAAGAAAAGCCTTTTGAATATTTATTTTGTAGCGGAGTTATAATATCTTCCATTACATCTTTTGTTCTAGATTCATTTTGTGATGTATAATGAATACTTATAGGTTGTTCATAGACTTTCATATCTCGAAATTGGTATATATTTGTTAGGATTAATTTCATTTTTTTATGAAGAACCACAATTCTATTATCTGGGTGTTGTAGCACAAATGAATAACAGTAACTAGGATTTAACATATCAAATTCCATTCCTGTATAATTCATCGCTTCTAAAAACATAAAGCGAAAGGTTTTTGGTGATTCTTGAAAATATTTATATCTTCCACCAATACTACTTTTGGTAGAAATTTCCCAATCCTGAATATATTTATCATAAAATAAATTTATCATTGTTCCCTCTTCAAAATTTGTTATTTTACACTCTTCTGGTTTATTGTTTTGTGTAAATTCAAACCACGGTAATGATTTAGGAGGACAAAATGATACTATCTGTTTTGTTTTTTTATTTAATATTACTGAGCGCCATAATCCTAGTGTCTTATAATTGCTAATATTGAGTTTAGATTTATTATATTTTACAATAAGATAGTCATTATGGGACTTTACTTCAAACTCTCCATTACCTATACCATCATCCAACGCATCCCAAATATTCTTTTCATTGTAAGTGCTTAAATCGTAAAGAAGTGACATATATACTAATTTTATGTTTATTTTTCTTTAACTCATTTATGCAAATTTGGTATTTGAGATAATTTCTACTGTATTTATAAGATATGAATGAACCTGTTTCAGAAGAACCAATTTATTTAGAATTAGGTAGTATTATTCAAATAGAAGCACCGACCAATCCAGATATTCACGATAGGATTTATTTTATTGATTATTTAGATGATAATGTTATGCGTCTCATAGATACTGAAACCAATGAAGATTTAATAATTAATAAACAACAAGGAATGTTGAGTGATGAAAGTATCGAAGCAATCAATATTTTAAGTGAACCAGATCAAAAAGGATTTGCAAGACAAAATGGTTTAATTGTAGGAAGAGGTATAAGCATACAGTTTGATGGTGATGAACCTGTTATTGTTAATGGTGTGATTAGTAATTTGCGAGACGATATGATTGAGATTACAACTTATCCTGATAAAAAGGTTTTATATATTGATTTTGATTATAAAGGTATTCCACTCGATTTACCTATTGTGGAAATAAAACCATTCGATGTTCCTGTAACACCTACTGATGATCAAGAGATTAAACAAGGAGATGAAGATATAGGTGATTTAGAAATGACACCTGAAGTTGATTTTGATATTGATGATAGAGAGATTACACAAGATGTTGTAAAAGCTCGCAGAAAAGAACTTTTAGTGGCAGCAGATGATATAGTATTTGGAGAAGATTTGGGAGAAGTTACGCAAATAGTAACTGTTTCTCAAGATGAAAAAAGATA
>Ga0163111_10001543_pt1 | contig 14287 bp, 10 predicted proteins | sample CRUFie1St18metaG_FD_109645 | JGI IMG/M metagenome (GOLD analysis project Ga0163111, IMG submission 109645) | Marine microbial communities from the Costa Rica Dome - CRUD Field 142mm St18 metaG | ecosystem: Environmental > Aquatic > Marine > Oceanic > Photic zone | place: Costa Rica: the Eastern...
AAAAATAATCTCAAGCCAACTTATTACGATCTTTATAGTTGTTTTCCTGCAGCTGTTCAAATGTTTGCAGAAGCTTTAAAGATAAATAATATATCCTCAACTTCATTAACAGGCGGAATGTCTTTTGCGGGCGGGCCATTAAATAGCTATGTAATAAATAGTACTGTGCAACTATTTAAAAAAATTAGAGAAAATAAAGAAAATATAGGAATTATTACTGGCGTATCAGGAATGATGACTAAGCAATCATTTGCATTATGGTCAGGAGAACCCAACTGTCAGTATGAGTTTAAAGATGTTTCATTAAAAGCTTCAAAAAAAGAGATTGCTAAAGAATTATCTAATAAGAAAGATGGTAATGGTAAGATTATTGGATACACAGTTTTAAATGATAAAAATTCGACAAAAAAAGCTGTAATATACATTGAAGATATATCTGGTAAAAGAAATATCATAAAGAGTTATGATAATGAATTTATCAATAAAATGGAGAATAATGAATGGGTAGGAAGAAACATTACATACAAAGATTTGCAATTAGCTACTTAGTTTTATTGAGTTTTACCAATCATATTTTTAGTGATCAATTTGAAAATATCATTGATTCAAAAAAAGATACTTTTCAAAAGATAGCTCTGGATATATGGAATTTTGCTGAGTTAGGTTATTTAGAGAATGAAAGTTCAAAATTGCTCGCTGACGAGCTTGAAAGTAATGGATTCACAATACAAAAAAATGTTGCAGGGATTCCAACAGGTTTCATAGCAGAATTTAATAATGGTGGTCCCACAATTGGTATATTAGGAGAGTTTGATGCTCTTCCTGGGCTTGCTCAAACTAACGCACCGTTCAAAGAGGTTGCGAACAATAATACAGGTGCAGGTCATGCTTGTGGTCACCATCTATTTGGTGCCGCATCTGCTTGGGCAGCTGTAGCTGTAAAAGAGTGGATTGAAGCTAATAATATAAGTGGAACTATTAGATTCTACGGAACTCCAGCTGAAGAAGGAGGTTCTGGAAAAGTTTATATGGTAAGAGCTGGTTTGTTTGATGATGTTGATATTGTCCTTCATTGGCATCCAGATGATGTAAACTCAGCAAACTCAAGAACATCAAATTCTAATAAATCAGGTAAGTTTAAATTTAAAGGTATATCTGCTCATGCTGCTGGAGCACCCGAATTAGGTAGATCAGCACTTGATGGAGTTGAAGCAATGAATCATATGGTTAATATGATGAGGGAGCATATACCACAAGAATCACGAATTCATTATGTAATAACAAAAGGTGGTCTTGCTCCAAATGTCGTACCTGACGATGCCGAGGTTTATTACTATGTGAGACATCCAGAAATGAAAGTGGTTGATGATTTATTTAAGAGAGTTGTGAAGATAGCCGAAGGCGCCGCCATGGGAACAGAGACCGATATGAGTTATGAGGTGATGCATGGAAACTACTCATTACTTCCCAACGATACTGTTCAAAAAATTGTTTATAAAAATCTTGAAAAATTAGGTGGTATTAAGTACTCAAAGAGTGAAAATGAATATGCAAAAGAGTTATATAAAACTTTAATTAAACCAAGTCTAGAAATCGGTTCTCAAGAAATCGTCACGCCTTATCGTTACAGTCATAGTTATGGGTCTACAGATGTCGGTGATGTTAGTTGGGTTGTTCCCACAGCTGGTTTGAGAACTGCGACGTGGGTACCGGGCACAGCAGCTCATTCATGGCAAGCTGTTTCAGCTGGAGGAACCTCAATTGGTCTTAAAGGTGCAGAACTTGCAGCACACACTATGGCAAATTCAATTAAGGAAATCATGGAGAATCCTGATGTCATTTCAGAAGCTAAAGAAGAACTTTCAAGCAGAACTGGTCAAGATTTTGAATACAAGCCTCTTCTTGGAGATAGACAGCCACCACTAAATTATAGAAAAATTAATTAGCTTGAGTTGAGACTGATGCGTTTGGCCTTCTTAGGTCAGCATAACCATAATTAACCCCATCAACGATATGAATACTCTGTGTGCTCCCCATTGTATGCTCAGGGGTCATTTTATGACCAATATTTCTTATACCTCTGATTGAGTCTGCATTGAGTATCCGCTCATGAAGAATGCCGGTAGTTGGCCAGTCTTTATGAACCCTAGGAAGCATAGTTGCTTGACCTATATCTAATTCAAAATCAATTACTCCGGTCACAACTCTTAAAATTGCTGCAGGAATCAGTGAGCCACCTGGTGATCCAGTTATTAGTGAAAGTTCGCCATCCTTATTAAAGATCATTGTTGGTGCCATAGTGCTCATCGGTTTTTTGCCGGGCTCAAATCTATTTCCTGTACTAGCCGAACGCCCTCTTATACTTTTATCACCATATCTATAAGCAAAATTGTTCATTTGGTTATTCATCAAAATGCCGGTCCCTGGAATAGTGACTCCAGATCCAAAAGAGTAACCTAAGGTATATGTGTTTGATACTGCATTTCCATCACTATCAATTATTGAATAATGAGTTGTATCTCTACTCTCAGTTATTAACTCAAAAGGTTTCACAACTGTAGATTTTGTTGCTTTTTTGAGATCAATAGATTTTACTAAATGTTCTGTTCTCTTCTTAGAAAGCAACTGATCAACGGGCACATTAAAGTATTCAGGATCTCCAACGTAATGAGATCTATTGTTATGGCCTCGCCTAATCGCTTCAGAAAGTAAATGATATGTCAGCGCAGAATCACTATTGAATTTTTTTAAATCAAAATAACTCAATACATTTAATGCAGTCAGCAAAGTAATACCTCCACCGGATGGTGGTCCAGCGGTAAAGACTAAGTTGCCTCTGTAAGATGCAACAATTGGATCACTAAATGTAGCTTTGTATTCTTCAAAATCCTTCAATGAAAACATGCCACCATTTTGTTTCATTGCTAATACAATTTTTTCAGCTACCTCTCCTTTATAAAAACCATCTCTGCCATATTCAGAGATTCTAGAAAGTGTTTTTGCTAAATCTGGTCTTTTAAAAATAGAGTTTTCTTCTATAGCAGTTCCTTTATTAAAGTAAATTCTTGATGACTCAGGATCAGATTTTAATTGATCAGTATCCTCGATTGCTTTATGTAAATCATAAGAAACCACGATGCCATCCTTTGCCTGTTTTATCACTGGCTCGAGAACTTCTTCCAGAGTTAGTTTTCCAAATTTTTCATGAGCCTCAATTAGTCCAGCAACTGTTCCAGGAACTGCAGGAGCTTTATATCCATATCTTGTTTTATCAAACATATCGTTTGTAAAGTCCTTAGGATCAATCTTTTTATTTTTAGAAATATCAAAAATTTTATTGATTGATGAATTTAATGGTGATTTGCTTCTGTAATCAATGTAAAAAATCTCATTTTTTTCTTTGATGTAAACAAGCATAAAACCACCGCCACCTAAATTTCCTGCTCTAGGCAAAGTTATTGCCAATGAAAAACCAACAGCAACCGCCGCATCAACTGCATTACCGCCTTTATTTAGGATCTCAATACCAATATCTGACGATAAAAAATTCTGAGATACAACCATTCCGGAATTTGAAACAACTGGATGATAAGGAGATTGATAATCAATATAACTTTGGTTAGAAAAAATTTGTTGAGAAAAGATAAGTATTATGTGAAGAAAATATCTCATTAGAAAATTAAAGGAGCAAGAAAATATGAAAATAATGTAACAACAAGAATTCCTATTATATTTAGTGCGATACCAGCTTTCATCATTGTAGCTATAGTAAATTTATTTGATCCATAAACAATTGCATTTGGCGGAGTTGCCACCGGAAGCATAAAAGCGCAACTTGCAGCTAAGCAGACTGGGATTGTAAGTGAAACCGGTAATATTCCTATAGCTATTGCGACACCCCCAAAAACTGGCAAAAAAGTAGTTGTTGTAGTTACATTACTGGTAATTTCTGTAAGGAATATTATCAATGTAGCAACTGCTAATATTAATAAGATTGGTGGAATTGTGCTTAAAACAATTAAACTTTCTCCGATCCATATGCCGAGACCACTTGAGCTTATTTGAGCAGCTAGTGAGAGTCCCCCACCAAATAAAATCAATAGTCCCCATGGCAAATCTTTTGATTTTTCCCATTTGAGCAAATCACCTTTTTTAGTAGCAGATGGTGTCATAAAAATTAAGATTGCTGCAATAATTGCAATACCTGCATCTGTGAGGCCAGAAAATAGTTCAAAATTAACTAAAAGTTTCCTAAATACCCATGCAAAAACAGCCAAACCAAAAATAATAGAAATTCGAATTTCATCTTTGCTAAAAGCTCCCATTTCATTAAGAATTTTTTTAAGCTCAAGCTTAGATTCACTAGAGGCTTCAAAATTTATTTTAAACACATATTTAGTTAATGAAATCCATGCGCCTAACAACAAAACTGCGGCCAGTGGGACCCCAAGCATCATCCAATTTAACATCGATATTTCGACGCCATATGTATCCTGCATAAACGAGCTAAAAACAATATTAGGAGCCGTTCCAATTAATGTAGACATACCACCAATTGTTGCTGCATATGCTATTCCCAAAAGCAAAGCTGTATCAAAATCTTTTTTTTGTTTTTCACTTAATCCGGGAATGGTATCTGCCATCACAGTGCAAACAGCCAATCCTATTGGGAGAAGCATTAAAGTGGTTGAAGTATTCATCACCCACATACTAATTAATGCCGCGACAAGCATAAATCCACCAATCAAGCTTGCGCCACTGGAGCCAACAGCAATGATCATTTTCAATGCTATTCTTTTGTGCAAACCAGAGCTCTCAATTCCAAGAGCCAAAATAAAACCTCCTAGAAATAAATATATATTTTTATTTGCATATGGAACTGCTGCCTCTTCAAACGATGTTATGCCTAAAAGCGGAAATAATGCCAAAGGAAGTAAAGCTGTCACTGCAACAGGAATAGCCTCCGTTGCCCACCAAATTGCCATTAAGACTGCAATTGCAGCAACAGTCCATGCAGTTGAATTTAATCCTTCAGGAGATGGCAACAATAGCAATATAAAGAAAGATGCTAGTCCAATTAAAAAGCCTTTCTTTTGATATGCTGGCATGATTTATATATTAACTCTTATGTTATAAAAAAGGGAGCTAAAGCTCCCTTTATATTATCTAAAAAGATTAGAATTTCTTGTAGAGTTCTACAGAATAGCTCTTACCATAATCACTATGAACATCTCCTACAAAACCCCAAGTAAATTCATCAGCTAGAGGAGCTCTAGTATCTTGAAGGTTTCTAACTGTTCCTCTTAATCTAAGACCATTTTTGAATTTATAGCCAACAGTTAAATTAAGAGTCATCATAGAATCTACTGTCCAATAGTCACCACAAGTACCCTCACCTGGAGTATATTTGTTTGTACCAGAACATGCATAAATATCATTAGAAGATCCGCTTACATCAACAGACTTCGCATTATCTGTAACTGCTAGTTCTTGGAAACTACCAATCTTTGAACCAGATAGGAAAGCATCCCACTGACCAAACTTCCATGAAAGCCTCATTGAATCCTTTTGTTCAAAATATGCTCTCCTATTATAAGTTCCAAGAAGATCTCCAAAACCAGATGGTGGTGTTGAGCCCTCTAGTATTCCACCAGGTGCCGTAGCAGCAATTAGTTCAGCGCTAGCTCCAGCAGCTTCTTGCTCAAACTTGTCAAATTGAACACTCATAAATTTAGCTGAGAAAGATCCAACTTTTGTATCAATAGAGTATTCAATCGCATAGTCTGTACCCTCAAGAGTTCTATCATCTAAATTAGTATAGACATCCTCGACTCTAATTACCTGACCAGCTTTACAAAGACTTGAATCCCAATCACCGTTATAAGTAACAGATTCTGGATCATTATCAGCGACAAAGTCACCCCTAACAACTAATGGGTTACCAGTACATTCATTTGGTCCACCTTTTGCTCTTATTAAAGTATCGAGAAGCATGTGATTTTGTTCACCAAATAAACCAACAGTGTTCTCGGAGGCAATTTGCCATTTATCAACTGTGATAACCCAGTTATCACCCGGAGTTAAAACGACACCGATTGATGTGTTTGTTGCTTCTTCAGCTTCTAGATTATCATTACCTTTAGCAACTCTTTGAATTGAATATCCATCTCTGCTTTCATCAAGTGCTTTAGTATATAAAGGATCTGCTTGTGAATTATTTCTTACAACCATGCCTTCATTAACAGTAATAAGGTTTGGTGCTCTAAATGAAGTTGAAGCAGAGCCTCTAACTTTAATCCACGAAGTTGGAGTATAACCAACAGCAAATTTACCTACTGCATTGCTACCATAGTCATCTGCATTTTCGGCTCTAACAGCTAACTGCGATTCAACATTTTCAGCAAGCGGAATTTGTAATTCTGCAAAAATAGATGCCACAGTTCTATCACCTGAAGTGTTGGGTGATGGACTACTGTTTGAAATGTTTGATATATAAGGGAACGTTACCTGATTTTTTGCAAGTGCAGGTGTTGAATATTTAATCGTTCCATCAATGTTAGGATCTCTTTGATCCTCCATGGATTCTTTTCTGACTTCAGCACCAACAAGCATTGCTACATCACCAGCTGGTAAAGTATAAACAGAAGGATTACTCATTTTAAAGTCAACCATATAAAGATCTGTTTTATTATTTCTAAAAATAGTTGTCATGAATTCTTCTTCACCACAATTTACACCTGCACAGAATGGATTGTATGCATCAGATGTCGATCTTGCTAAAGCAGCATCAAGAAGTGTCATATTTGCACGACCGCTGTTTAACATTACCGAGGTTGCCTCTGACATTACAAGACCAGCATCCCAATCCCAATCTCCATAGTTTCCTCTAAATCCTTGAACAATTCTCCAAGTTTCTCTTGTTGAATCCCATGCTCTAGGAGTTGAAAATCTGAAATATCTTGCCCAAAGATAGTCAGCCTCTTTATCAACAAACAAAGAACCACCAGATGAACCTATTGGACCTCTTTGAAGTTGATTTAACCAATAGTTAGTTGATGGGATTAAAAATGGTTGTGTATTACCACCTTGTTTTGAAGACGATCCTAAGCCTAAATGAGTACCGCCATATAATGTTTTTTCAGACTGAGACTGGTAAAAGCTAATTTCACTATAAGCTTCCACACCATTATCTAATTCTCTGTTAACAAAAATAACGAGATTATTTCTTAATAATGGTCCTCTTGCATCATAAGTCTGTCCATAACTAGTTCTATTTTCATCTCTAATTGAGCTGGCGTCATATAGACACATATTTGTAATACCAGGAATTGAGTACAAATTAGTGCTTGAATTACTTAAACAGTTAGGATCATCTGGTCTATACATCGAATGTACATTTGAACCAGATCCTGTATAGAACTGACCCCAAATGGAGCTCGCACTTGCATTTCTCCAGGTTGTATCATTGAACTCACCCTCAGGTGTCCCACTTGTTGGACTATCAAGTAATCTTCTCATATCACCATTAGCCCATTTTGGATCTTCAATACCCCTTATTCTATCCCTTCTGTATCTATCAAAATAAACTGAAACATTAGTTCCATCATCAAAAGTCTTACCCCATTGAACACTGACCTTTGTATCTTTTGCTTCAAAGCTGTCATACCAATTATTTCTGACTCTAACAGTGGTTCCATCAAAGTCGTCTTTTAAAACAGTATTAATAACACCTGCAACAGCGTCGGCACCGTAAATTGATGAAGCACCATCTCTTAGGATTTCTATCCGCTCTGAGCCATATACCGGTATTAAGTTTGAGTTAACGCTTGAAACAGGAACAAAACTACCACCAACAAACTCAGTAGCATATCCAGGAGATTGAACTAGCCTTCTTCCGTTTAAAAGAGTTAAGGTATTACCAGTACCAATATTTCTTAAATCAAGAGAGCCAACATCACCCCTTGAAGCATTGTAACCACCACTAAAATCTGTTTGGTTGAAGTTATTACTTCCATTCTCAGCCAAATCTGCAAATAATTCTTCACCTGATTCCACACCGAGACTTTCAATATCCTCAGCAGTAATTACTGTGACTGGAAGAGCGCCGGTAATCTTTGCTCCTTTAATTTGAGAACCAACTACTACAACCTCTTCAACTTCTGAATCATCAGAATCTTGAGCAATTATTGCTAAAGGAAGTAATAAAGTTAGTGATAGTAAATATTTAATGTTTTGCATGCTAATTCCCCTATGAAAAAAACGTTCAAATTTGACTAATTATAGGCTCAGAAACAAGATATTGTCCAACATTGTGACTTGAAATTTCGCAAATGATTTTTTATGTTTTTTATGTAATGTAAGAGATTAAAGCATCTATTCTATTTATAGCATCTTCTTTTTCATACAGTGACAATGTAAGCCCTAGTGAAGGTGATTTTGTGCTACCAGTAAGTGCAATTCTGATTGGCTGATTTACCTTTGGTACAGGGCAATTATTATCTCTCTGATAATCTACTAATATTTTATCTAAACTCTCAACATCCCAAAGTTCTAACTTGCTCAATTCCAGTCTTAAGTCTTTGAGAATTTTGAGTCCTTCTTCGTCAATAAATTTACTAACTGCATTTTCATTATATTCAGTAACATTTTTATAGTATGGAACTAGATCCACTGCAATTCCTTTAAGCGTATTTGCCGAGGACCTCATTGCATCAATTAGCAAATCAACTTTTAAGTGATTATCAATATCGATTGATAGATCAATTAAGTAAGGCCTAAGATGGTCTTTTATCTCAGACAAAGTCAAATTTGCAAGATGCTGACTATTAAGCCAGTCTAATTTAGAACGATCAAAGACAGCTCCAGCTTTTTGAATATCGTCTATATTAAAGTTCTTTATTAAGTCATCCATATAAAAAACTTCTTGATCTCCTTTTGACCAACCCAATCTTGAAAGCGTATTGAGAATTGCTGAATCTAAATATCCTTCTGATTGATATTCTTCAAGCCCGGTTGCATCATGTCTTTTTGATAGCCTTTTCTTATCAGGCCCTAAAACAAGTGGCAAGTGAGCATATTCAAGTGGAGGGTATTGAAGTGCATTTTGTATATGTATTTGCCTTGGAGTATTACTTAAATGATCCTCACCCCTTATAACTGTGGTCACTTTTTGTTCAAAATCATCAACAACGTTGCATAAATGATAAGTTGGTGTGCCGTCACTTCTTAACAATATAAGATCATCTAATTCAGAGTTATTGAAAATAATCTTTCCACGTATAAGATCATTCACAACAATTTCACCAGTTTCAGGAGTTGCAAGTCTTAAAACTGTATTTTCAGATTGTTTGAGGCCGAGATTTCTGCTTCTACCATCATACATTGGCTTCTTACCAGCTGCCTCTTGTTCCATGCGCATTTTATCAAGCTCTTCTTTAGAGCAATCACACCAATAAGCATTGCCTGAATCAAAAATTTTTTGTGCAGCATTGACATATATATCGTTTCTTTCAGATTGATTAATTGGTTTTTTGTCTGGAGATAAGCCGATGGAATTAAGACTGTCTAATATATTTTTTTCAAACTCTTTAGTAGATCTCTCTTTATCGGTATCCTCAATTCGAACTAGAAACAGTCCATTGTTCTGTTTTGCATAAACATAATTAAATAATGCAGTTCTTACACCACCTATATGAAGTGTACCTGTCGGACTTGGGGCAAATCTTGTTACAACCTTAGTCATTAAAATTTTCTCCAAATAGTTTCAACATTATTATTTTTCTCAATATCAAGCAATCTTTCCTCATGAGCTTTCATTTCGTCTTTTGATGATTTTATGATTACTAGATCTGAAAAATCTGCTATCTCTTTGTTTTCGTCATCTTTACCATTAACAGCATTTGTTCGAACATCTGCTGAAAATTCAAATTTACTTTGCCCGCCGGTAAGCCGCATGTATACATCTGCAAGAATGTTTGCATCAAGAAGAGCTCCATGGAATGTTCTATCGTATCCAGAGATATCATATCTTGTTGCTAATGCATCAAGCGAATTTCTCTGACCTGGATATTTGTCTCTAGCTATTAATAAAGAATCTTCAATTTCACATATCTCTTCAATCATTGGATAAGTTGATGAAGCTAATCTTAATTCATTATTTAAAAACCCTACGTCAAAAGGTGCGTTGTGGATGACTAATGTTGAGCCTTCAATAAACTGAATAAATTCCTCAGCAATTTCTTCAAAACCTGGCTGGTCTTCTAGGTCAGCATTAGTTATTCCATGAACCTTTGAAGCCTCTTCATCTATAAGCCTTGAAGGATTTAAATACGAATGAAAATGATCCTGAGATTTCTTTCGATCATTTAATAAAACTGCTCCGATTTCAATAACGCGGTGCCCCTGTTTAACTTCAAGACCAGTTGTTTCAGTATCTAATATTATGAATTTTTTTGACATTATTTATAAATTATCTATACCTTTATTTGCTAGCTCATCCGCTATCTCATTTTTTTCATGTCCAGAATGACCTTTAACCCATTTCCAATTTACATTATGTTTTATTCGGTATTTATCTAGTTCAATCCATAGATCTTTATTCTTTACATCTTTCTTTGAAGAATTTTTCCAAGAATTTTTTTTCCAATTATCTATCCATGAAGTTATTCCATCCATAACGTATTTTGAGTCGGTTGTTAAAGTTACGTTACATGATTCTTTTAAAGCTTTTAATCCTTCTATTGCTGCTTTTAGCTCCATCTGATTATTTGTAGTATTTCTTTGACCACCATATAGTTCTTTTGAAACGCCCTCGTATTCAATTATTACACCCCAACCACCATCGCCTGGATTACCTCTACATGCTCCATCTGTATATATATTTACTGTTTTCATTAGATTAAACTAGGTTTTATATATGTTAAGCATAAAACCAATTAAAGCTTTTAGCGATAATTATATTTGGTTAATTTCAACTAATGAAGGGTCAATAGTTGTTGATCCAGGTGAAGCTGATCAAGTATTAAAATTGATGTCATCAAACACAATAAATTTGAAAGCTATTTTTATTACGCATCATCACTATGATCATACAAATGGTATTGATGAAATATTGCAAAAGAAAAAAGTTAATGTTTACGGTCCTAAAAATAATATTGGAAGTGTAAACAAAAGGCTTATCGATGGAGACAGGTTAAATGTTATTGGAATAGATTTTGAAATTATGGAAATTCCTGGTCATACACTTGACCATATTGCATTTGTTCACAAAAACTCTGACGCCCCTTTTATCTTATGTGGTGATACATTATTTTCTGGAGGTTGTGGCAGAGTTTTCGAAGGAACATTTCAGCAAATGTACGATTCTTTAAATAAAATTTCTAAGCTTCCAAAAGATACTCAAATATTTTGTGGTCACGAATATACCGCATCTAATCTAAAATTTGCCTGTGCGGTCGAGCCAGATAATAAATATATTAGGAATATTTATGATGAGGTTGTTGAAATGAATAACAATGGCATTCCATCCTTGCCAACAAATCTAGAAAAAGAATTTAAAATAAATCCCTTCTTAAAATGCACTAATGAAAAAATAAAAGATAAAATTATTGATAAATTTGGAAACTTAAACTCTGAATTAGAAATATTTACAGCTTTACGAGAATGGAAAGACAATTTTTAAATCTTATTCTTTTTACTTGTTTGATTTTATCAAGCTGCCAACAACTTCCAGAAAAAAAAGAAGTTGTGCCTGTCGCTGAGATTCAAAATAACCAACAAACAACTCAAATAGATAATGATAAATTAATTTCATATTACAGTGATATTTGGGATTACATCCTTATGAAATCTTCATATTCATCGAGAGAGCTAGATGAGCAAACCTTATTTTATATGAACCAACATCTAAAAGATGTTGATAAATTTAAAGAATATCTGAATGATTCTTATTATTTTTTATTTTTTGTAATTCAAGAAGTCGAAAAAGCTGATTTGCCAATTGAGCTTGCATTTTTACCCTATATTGAAAGTAATTATGATCCATTTTCAATATCATCATCTGGTGCGGTAGGTATGTGGCAATTTATGCCAAGAACAGGAAGGCTTTATGAACTTGAAAGATCATGGTGGAACGAGGATAGGCATGATCCTTTTAGATCAACAGAGGCTGCAATAAAGTATCTAAAGTATTTATATCAAAGATTTGATAATGATTTATACCACACATTGGCTGCATATAACGCAGGACCATCATTTCTTGACAGACAAATTAAAAAAAATCAACGCAGAGGACTGCAAGCTGATTTTTGGTCACTCGATCTGCCAGCCCAAACAAAAAATTATGTTCCGAAATTTATTGCTCTAAAGGAATTAATATTTAATGCAAATCAATATGAAATTGAATTGCCATACATACCCTTCGAGCCTGTAGTTGCAAAAATTGAAATACCTGGCCAGGTTGAAGTTTTAACTCTAAGTGAATATTTGGATATCAAACCAGAATTGCTCTATAAGCTTAATGCTGGATACACCAAGTGGGCCTCAGCTCCAAGCGATAAAAGTATTTTTTACGTTCCCATTGAAAAATTTGATTATTTTCAAACAGCGGACAACCCTTTTGGTGATACAAATCAAATTAATTGGATATCTCATATTATTCAAAGAGGCGATAATTTGTGGTCACTTGCTGAAAAATATGACACTGAGGTAAGAATTATTAAGGAAGTAAATTTCTTAAATACTGATTTATTAACCATTGGTGCAACCCTGCTGATACCTCTCAGCAAAGCTGAATCAAATTACTTTATTCCTTATGAAATGCATATAGTTTCTGAAGGTGATACGCTTTGGAATATTGCAAATAAATATAATCTTGAGGTCATAGACCTTGCTAGAATGAATTCAATCAATGTTAATTCATATTTACAACTTGGGCAGCAATTATCTATTGGAAATAAAGATATCTACAGAAATATGGAGTCTAAAAAAAGGACAATTTTATATTCAGTCAAGCAGGGTGACAATTTATATAAAATTTCTGAGCTCTTCGACGTTTCTGTAAAAAGTATTAAAGATATAAATAAATTTAATGAAGAAACTCTAAGACCCGGTCAAATTATCAAAATTGCAATTCGAGCTTTTTAATTATCAGATGTTTTAGGATCAAGCGCATCTCTTAATCCGTCTCCAAAAAAATTAAGTGCAAATAAGGTTATAGTAAAAGTGATTCCAGGATATATTAATAGCCAACTATATTCCTCCATCGACTCAACACCATCTTTTATAAGTGTGCCCCAACTACTCATTGGAGGTTGTATACCAAGACCTAAAAAGCTTAGGAATCCTTCGAGCAACATAACCTGTGGAATTGTTAAGGTTGCATATACTGCAATTGGTCCTAGTATATTAGGCAGAAGATGTCTTCTAAACATTGATAAATTGCTAACTCCCATAGCTTTTGCGGCCATAACAAATTCTTGATTTTTAAGACCAATAACCTGACCTCGAACAATTCTAGCCATTGTTAACCATTCGACTGCACCAATTGCTCCAAATAATAACCAAAGATTTCTTCCAAAAATTACCATAAGAAGAATAATAAATATGATAAATGGCAATCCATATAAGATATCAACTATTCTCATCATTATGGAATCTACCCTTCCACCAACATATCCTGCAATAATTCCCCATGAGACACCGATTACTAGAGCAACACCAGTTGCTACAAAACCAACCAATAGAGAGATTCTTGCTCCGTACAAAATTCTGCTCAGCAAATCTCGGCCCAATATATCTGTTCCCAATAAATGTTCTCCAGATGGAGGGCTTGCACCTAAATTGAGATCTTGATAAGAATAAGAATATGGAGCTATCCATGGCGCAAGAACTGCAGATATTATTAAAATAATTAGAACAAATCCACCAAACATAGCAGCCCTATTTCGCGATAAACGGTAAAGAGCATCAGACCATAATGAATTATTATTCACTATGCATCCCTCGATCTAGGATTTAACCAAAGTGCTGCAAGATCAGAAAGAAGGTTAAAAAATACTATCATTGCAGAAAAGAAAATAGTTGTTCCAAGAATCATTGTGTAGTCTCTGTTAAAAGCTGCTTCTACATAAAATCTTCCTAGCCCTGGGATCTGAAAAATAGTCTCTACTACAAATGAACCAGCAAGCAATCCAGCAATCGCAGGACCTAAGAATGAAACAACAGGAATTAGCCCGCCCTGCATTGCATGCTTAATAACAACCATACGTTCTGTTAATCCTTTTGCTCT
>Ga0163111_10001544_pt1 | contig 14287 bp, 13 predicted proteins | sample CRUFie1St18metaG_FD_109645 | JGI IMG/M metagenome (GOLD analysis project Ga0163111, IMG submission 109645) | Marine microbial communities from the Costa Rica Dome - CRUD Field 142mm St18 metaG | ecosystem: Environmental > Aquatic > Marine > Oceanic > Photic zone | place: Costa Rica: the Eastern...
TCATTATGACCGATTAACTATAGGACAGATAAGAGAATTTTGTGTGAGCAAAAATATTAGCGTCAGAGAATATGTCAAATAAGATTGGAATAATAGATTACGGACTTTGTAATCTTCTTAATGTTAAAAATGCCATTAAATACTTAGGAGCTAATGCTGAAATCATAGATACACCTGAAAGCATTGAAAACCAAAGTCATATAATATTACCTGGTGTCGGAGCTTTTAAAAATGGAATGAGAGGATTGATTATTAGAAACCTGGTGGATTCTATAAAAAATCATGTTCTTGATGATAAACCATTTCTTGGAATATGTCTTGGAATGCAGATGATGTTAAATAAAAGCTATGAATATGGTGAAATTGAAGGGTTAAATCTAGTTGATGGAGAAGTCATTAAAATACCTAATAGAAATTCTGCAAACAAAAAGCATAAAATACCACATATTGGTTGGAATGAAATCAACTACCAAAACAATAAAAGTAAAAAAATATCCAATAATAAATCAGTCTATTTTGTTCATTCATATATGGCGAATTGCAAAGATAAAGAAAATGTTATTGCTACAACAGACTATAACGGAGTAAAAATTGAAGCAATGATTAATAAAAAAAATGCTTATGGCTGTCAGTTTCATCCTGAAAAAAGTGGTGATGCTGGTTTAGATATTTTAAATAATTTTATAAATTTATAGGAGAAGTAATGTCAAAAATAATAAAAGTCAGTGATGATACATTTGATAAGCAACTTGATAAATTACCAAAAAAAGTAGAATTCTGTAATAATTGCGTAATTTCAAATCAACGACCAAGGATAATGTGGAATCAGAAAAAAGAAGGTCAATGTTCTGCTTGTGATTATGCTGAAGAAAAGAAAACTATAGATTGGGAGAAAAGAGAGCAAGAATTGCAAGAGCTATGTGACAGCTATCGTTCTAAAGATGGTAGTTGGGATGTAATCGTTCCAAGCTCCGGAGGAAAGGATAGTGGCATGGTAGCGCATAAATTAAAATATAAATATAACATGCACCCATTAACAATTACCTGGGCGCCATTTATATATACTGATATTGGTTGGCAAAACTTTATTGCCATGAAAGATAAAGGTTTTGATAATATTCTTATTCATCCAGATGGTCAGTTGCATCGAAAGCTTGCGCTACTAGCATTTGATTTGCATGGAGATGGTTGGGATCCTTTTGCCTATGGTCAAAATTATTTGGCTTGGCATTTATCTGTCAAATTTAATATCCCATTAATATTTTTTGGTGAAAATGCTGAGCCAGAGTATGGTGGTGATTTAACAAATAAGGATAATCCATCTACACCGATGGACGAATGGGATGATGTATTTTATAAAGGAAGCGGTGTTCATAAATTAATAGAAGCTGGATTAAAGAGGAATATATTTAATTCTGCAGACTTGAAAAAAACATCCTTAGATTTTTATAGACCACCCAATAAAGAGGATATTCAGAGAGTTGGATGTGATATGAGATGGTGGTCATATTATGAAAATTGGGTACCTCAGTGGAATTATTATTATGCAGCAGAGAATACTGGATTTGTGGCCAATGATGATAGATCCGAGGGAACATATCAAAAATATGGAAGCATTGATGATAAATTAGATGGATTTCATTGGTGGATGGCATATATGAAATTTGGTATCTGTAGAACCACATACGACTCTGCACATGAAATAAGAGATGGACACATAAATAGAGATGAGGCGGTTGCACTTGTCCATAAGTATGATGGAGAATTTCCAGCAAAATATTGGAAAGATTTTCTTGAATATTTAGACATTACAGATAAAGAATTCTGGTATGTGGCTGATAAATATCGTAGTAGTCATATTTGGCAACCAAGTGGAGTAAAATTCGGTGGTTACTCACCAGAAGCACAATATAAATTATGGAAATTAAGGTACCAGGTAGACTATTAATGAGTAAAATTAACGCAATATACGGTACGGGAGGCTTTGCTAGAGAAGTCATGCCTATTTTAAAAGAGCAATGCCCAAATGAGGAGAATATCTTTATTGTTCATAAGAAATATATGCAAAATGAAAATTCAATCAACGGATGCCCTTTGATGTCTTATGAAGATTTTATAAAGATATCATCAAGAGATAAAAATGTTACAATTGCAATATCAGATACAGCAATAAGAGCGAAAGTTTCTGATCAAGTTGATAACGATCATATCAAACAGAAGAATATCATATCAAAAACTTCTATTACTATGGACAATGTATCAATCTCAGATGGCGTGATAATTTGTCCGTTTGTTACATTAACTTCAAATATAAAAATAGGAAAAAATTTTCATGCTAACATTTATAGTTATGTAGCACATGATTGTTTAATTGGAGAAAATGTAACTTTTGCACCATCTGTAAAGTGTAATGGTAATGTAATTATAGAAGACAATGTATTTATTGGAACCGGAGCAATTATTAAACAAGGAAAAAAAGATAATCCATTAGTAATTGGTGCTAATTCAATTATATCAGCTGGTTCGTTTGTAACTAAGAATGTTAGTAAATCAACTACAGTTTTTGGAAATCCAGCTAAGATCCTAAGCAAATCATCTCTTAAATAAATGACAAGTGAATCAATAACTAAATTATCAATAGATCAGCTACGCGTTGGGATGACTGAATCTGTAAGTAAAATTATTACAATCGATGATGTTAGAAAATTTTCTGAACTTTCAGGCGATACTAATCCAATACATTTAGATAAGAAATATGCGAAAGAAACAAGATACAAAAAAAATATTGCACATGGTCTCATGTGTGCATCATATTTCTCTGGCATTTTTGGAACAAAATTACCAGGTTTGGGATCTATTTATGTTTCACAATCATTAAAATTTAAAAGACCAATATATATTGACGACAAAGTAGATGTAATTGTAAAAATTACAGAAATAGACACCCACAGAGAAAGAGTGAAATTTACAACTCAATGCTTAGTGAATTCTAAAATTTGTATAGATGGATTTGCTGAAATATATCTGAGTTAGTTTATGAGTAAAAAAATATCATATTCATTTGTTATAGCTGATTTGTTTCATTATGGACACCTAAGGGTTCTAGAGAGAGCAAAAAGTATGTCTGATTATCATATATGTGGCGTTCTATCAGATAAAGTATGTAGTGAATGGCAAGGAAAAAATCTATGCAGTTTAAAAGAGCGCATTGAAGTCATAAAGTCTTGCAAATATGTAGATAAAGTAATGACACAAGACTCAATGAATCCTGAAAATAATCTTAAAAAAATATTAAATAATTATAAGAATTGCTCAATTACAGTATTCCATGGAGATGATTGGAGTATTCTTCCAGGACAAACATTCATGGATACGCATAATATTAAAACTAAACTGATAAGCCATTATGAAAAGTTATCTAGAGAATTAATATATGATCATTTCTCAGTTACAAATAATGCTACTCAAGATAACACTCATGACTATCAATTTAACAACTATAAGAATCTTTTTGAAACAAAAGGACAGACATTAATAACGTTAGATAAATACCTCAATGAATCAATTATCGAGGAAATTTTTACATTTAAAGTTAAAGATTTTATTAATAATAAGAAAAAAATTATTAATCAAATTAAGAAAAAATTTAATAAAACTATAATAATTAGGAGTTCAACAAAAAAAGAGGATAGCTTAACTAGTTCACATGCAGGTGAATTCCTTACAGTTCAAAATGTCTGCATTGATAATGATAATTTATTGTCCAAATCAATAAATCAAGTTATTGATACATATAAGGAAAAAATGAAATCATATATGAATGAAGAGATACTAGTACAAGAACAATCCTCAAATATAAAGACAAGTGGAGTAGTTTTCACTAGAGGATTAAAAACGAACTCTCCTTATTATGTAATTACTTATGATGATCAATCAGGTAAAACCGACACTGTTACAAGTGGCAAGACATGCAATACAGTATGGCTCTATCGTGATGTTAATAGATATAGGTGTCCATCTAAATGGAAAAAACTTCTAGGGTCAATCATTGAAATTGAAAAATTGTTTAAATCTATGGTATTAGATATTGAATTTGCGATTAGCAAAAATAATGATGTCATAATATATCAAGTTAGACCATTAGCTACAAATGTAAAGTATTCGAGAATGATTTCAAATGAATTCATGGAAAATAGCATCAAAAAATATGATGAACTAAAGAAACAAAATGCCACAATTTTTAGCGACATGGCATTTTGGAATCCAAGCGAGTTAATAGGAGAAAACCCTAAACCTCTCTCTTACTCAATATTCAATGATATTTTTATGAAAAAAAACTGGAATATAGGATTAGAGAAAATTGGTTATAGCAAGGTAAATAAAAGTTTAATGCACAAATTTGGTAATAAGCCATATATTAATGTGGAATCGGTTATTGAAGCTTTGTTACCAAATGATATAAGCATGAACTTAAAGACTAAGCTTAAAATTTTTTATAAAGATAGATTTTTAAATAATTTAATTAATCATGATAAATTTGAATTTCAAATTATGCCCGGAACTATAATTATAGATAAAGATTTATCTAGTTCTCTAAGAAAATATCTTACAAAATCACAATATGCTACTTATATTAAGAGTTTAAGTCTTCTAACAAAATCAATCATTGATAACTTTCCTGCATACAAATCAAAGTACACTAATGATTTAAAGAAATGTTCTCAAAAGAAACCAATAGATGTTCGTGGCGATCATTTAATTTTGATAAAATTGATTAAACAGAATCTTGATAATTTAAAAGAATATGCAACATCTCAATTCTCATCTGCGGCAAGGATGGCATTTATAAGTAAATACATAATTGATTATAGTGTATTAGATAATTTAATAACAAAAAATGATTCTGTATGTTTCTATAATTCATTAAACACTATAGTCTCTCAATATACATCAGACTTAAAAAAATTATCAGTTTCTAAAATTAACAAAAAATATAATCATATGCGTTCAGGAACATATTCATTATTATCTCCAAAGTTTAAATTATCTAATAAGATTAATGTAAGCAAACAAGATAGTAGGAAAAAATTAAATCGTAGAGACTTTATTAAAAAACTATCATATATATCAGAAAAGTATAGTTTAGATTGTAATGGTGATAAATTATCTGAATTTCTCATTGAATCAATAAAATTACGTGAATATCTGAAATTTAATTTCACTAAAACTATTTCGAACACTCTAGACCTTATAGAAGCTTTAGCAAGAAACCTGAAAATAGATATAGAGGACATGGAGTACATAGATATCGATATTTTATTAGTGGGTCTATCTTATCCAAACAAGGTTGAATGTGCGAATATGTTTCAGAGTCATATAGAATCACAAATAGATTATTTTAACAATAATAATAATCAAAATCATAATGAATGTATAACTTCACTAAAAGATCTATTTGTAATTGAACATAGAACAAGCAAACCTAATTTCATAACCGAAGAAATAACAAGTGGCAAAATTAAAAAAATTGATAAAAATTCTGATACATCGATAAATCTGTCTAATTATATTGTTCTCATCGATAGTGCTGATCCAGGCTTTGATTGGATATTTGCAAGTAAAATTAGAGGCTTAGTAACCAAATACGGTGGAATGGGTTCGCATATGGCAATTAGGTGTGCAGAATTAAATATCCCTGCAGCTATAGGATGTGGCCATAAACTTTTTGACAGTCTTTATTGCGCACCTTATCTGACATTAAATTGTTATGAAGGTAAAATTTCAACAGATTCTAAGTATGAAATATTTAATTAGTCAATCAGTGAAAATCAAAGATAATGGTGTGAAATTCAATTATTTAGATGAAGAATATAAGCGTTATTTTAATGATATAGGCATTGAGCTTATTCCTGTTGATAATCTAGAAAACGAGATAGATGGCTATTTGAACGATGATATACATGGGGTAATTCTCTCTGGTTCAGGTGATATAAAAAAAATAGTTAACTCAGGCATATCTAAAAGAAATCCAGTATTTTTCCACGAGAGAGATGTTACTGAAAATAAATTAATTGAATATACAATTTCCAACAATCTTCCTTTGATAGGAATATGTCATGGTATGCAAAAAATTAATGATTTTTTTGGTGGCGAAATACAACCGTATTTTCATTGCAAAAAAGAGACTTTTTCTGAACAGGGAATTTTTCACGATATCCGAGGATTAGATAATCTCATAGGTAAAAATCTTACATATTCGGTAAATCAGTATCATGATCACTGTATATTAGAGGATAATTTAGCAAAAGATCTAAAATGTTTTGCTGTCGATGTAAGGTTTAATACTGTTGAGGGGTTTTACAATAGTGAAAATAAGATTCTCGGGATTCAATGGCATCCTGAAAGAAAAATTAATGATGATATTGCAAAAGAGATAATATATAACTTCATATGAAAGCAATAATTCTATCTGCGGGTATGGGTACAAGAGTTGGTAATCATACAGCTGTGACTCCAAAGTGTATGCTTGATATTTTAGGTACTAATATTCTTGAAATACAAGTAAAACAATTAAAGATGATGGGTATAAATGATATTTTCGTCATTGGAGGTCACTATGCTCATAAAATAAATAATCCATATATCAAAATTATTGAGAATAAATCATACAAGACTACTAATATGTTTTTTTCATTAATGTGTGCGAGAGATATTCTTGATGATGATGTTGTAATTTCATATGGTGACATTATATATTTTTCAAAAATTCTTGAGGCGTTAATTAGTGACACTAGGAAAGATGTTGTTGTCGCGGATACCAATTGGAAAGAGTATTGGGCAGAAAGATATGGGAGAATCGATTATGATCTTGAATCCTTTAAAATCACTAATGATTACATAAGCGATATAGGAAATTCAGAAATTAATGTAAATCAAATTGATGCTCGCTATCTTGGTTTAATGAAATTCTCTAAAAAAACTCTCAGCCAAATGATAGATTTCTATAATGATAATTCTAAAAAAAATACACTCTCTAAAATTAAAATGATGTATTTAACCGATATTATTCAATATTTAATTACTCAAAAAGATTTACTAATACCAGTTAAGAAGATACGCAGAGGGTGGTGTGAAATTGATACATTAAATGATTATACTTATGCAAAAAATTTCTTTAAAGAAAATCAACATCAAATTATTAACAATGAGATTATTTAAAATCATAGAAGAATTAAAGAAAGTTAATCAACATCAGATAACTAATCTATACTCGCTAGAAACTGTTTTCAAGACGTTGAGCATTTATGTCACACCAATATTTGTCTTTCTAAGATGTTCTGCTAATATCACAACTCTGATTGCCTTGATAGTTGGACTTTCAGCAAGTGTGTTTCATGTTATTTTTGGTTATCAAATATATCACATTTGTTTCTTGTTATATTTTCTATCAGTGATAATAGATTATTGCGATGGTAATATCGCTAGACTGACTAACACACCGTCATTTTTTGGCCGATTTATAGATGGACTATTTGATATTATCGTAATAGGCTTTTTTCAAATATCTCTGCTCTATACAGTTATTAATCACAGTGAAATTTATACTGTTGATTTACTGGTGTTAATAAATATTGATTTTACTCTTATTCTTATGATGGTTAGTATATTTTCTACTCCAATCCAACACCTTATCTATGATAGATATTCGGCTTATATACGATGGTTAAATTTCGAACATGACACTAAGTTACATCCAACACTGAGAAATGAAATATCATTCAGACCAATTAATTTATTAGATGATATTGGTTTTTTATGCCTTATACTTGGAACTATTTCAATCAATTTTTTCATTATTTATTTTATTATTAATCTATTTTTATCTATTTACCTGATAATAGTGCATATATTATTTTCAAGAAAATATATGTCTGTTTTTGCCGACGATCATAGAAAACCTAATAAATGAAAAAATTTAAAAAAATATATATTGCTGGAATTAACAGAAGTGGAGGGTCACTGCTTGCAAGACTTTTCGATAATCATTCAAGAATTTTAAGTTATCCAATAGAATTAGGTTTTCCAAGAGACTCATCATATTTTGATGTCGTGGAGGATTATTCTGGAGTTCCACAATCTGTTCCAATTTATAATTCGCAGACCGATATTGATGTATTTGATTTATTAGAACTTCCAAAGAAAAAACCATCCTATGAAACTACTTGGGGCAAAGAACATGCAGATCCTTTAGGTGTGAGGGAGAATTATCTTGAAAAAGTATTCTATGGAAATGTAAAAACAGATTTTGATTATGATTTGTTTAGAGAAATAGTATCTTATGAGTCAAAAAAAGCTAGTAACATTGTAGATCTGTATAATATAAGACACTATGCATACTTCAAATCATGGGATAATGCCAAATATCTTAAAAATCAGTCACATGTGGTTATGCATGATAGTGGTGGTCTTTATTTGACAAATATTGACTATTATTTTGATTCATTTAAAGATTCGACGCTTATATATCCTCTTAGAGATATTTATGGTTACATTGCCGCAGAAAAAACAAGATTTGCCAGAAGATATTTTGGATCTCGGAGATTTGCTTGGCCGCAATGTCCAAATTTATTTGTGAAGAAATTTACATCCTATGAAATTGATGCACAAATTAAATGTTGGCTAACATCTCTTACTCGTGTCAGATTATTGCAGGAAAAATTTGACTCAAATGCTAGATTTATCGTTTATAGGCATGACCAACTTACAAAAAATCCTAGTTATGTTATGAAGAATATTATTAATCGCGTAGGTCTTGAATTTGAAGATACACTCCTAAACCCAACGATAGCAGGGCAGAATTGGCTCGGCAATTCACATTATGGTCCACTTAAAGGTATTTCTAATGATATTTCAAAAAACTATAAAAAAGTTTTAAGACAAGATGAATTCAATGAGATTGATAAGTTTACAAGTAAAATTAGCAATGTTCTTGACGAGGAAACCCCTCTAAATCTTTTGTCAATTCCAGAAAAACTTTTTTATGAGTATAAGAATCAAAAAAAATATTTTAATGATAAAGACAAGATTACTCTCTACTATGCATTATCTAATTCTATGAAAAGAAGACAAATTATATCTCAACCCAAGTACTACGCATTGATTGCTATTGTATTCAGAAACATAGTAAGATTTTTGCATATTCCTAGAATGTTGAAACTAAAATATTTTAAGGGAAAAGGAAAACAAAATTATACATAAAACATGACAAAGCTATTCATAACATTAGGCCACTCTACACTAAACAAGGAATTTCTATCTTCCGTTGATTGTAAGAATATAAAATTATTGAGAATAAATCTCTCGCATACTGATATAGGAGAAATTCCTAAGATAATAAAATATATAAGGAAATACTCAAAAACACCTATATGTTTAGATAGTGAAGGAGCGCAAATAAGAACATCAAAAATATCAGGTGGTGTGAAAAATCTTATTACTAATAAAACTGTTAAAATAAATAAGAATAACGAAATTAATACTGATATTACCCTTCTTCCAAAAGACATTTTTAAGAATTTGAGAAAAAATGATATTTTATCAATCGATTTTAATAGTGTCGTTGTAAAAATAATTAAAGAAACCAGTAGATACTTCGAATGCAAAGTTCTGCAAGGTGGTGCTATAGGCTCAAATAAGAGTATTTCGGTAGATAGAGATATAAAAATTCCTCCATTTACAGATAAAGACATAAAGGCATTTTCAATAGGAGAAAAATTAAAGATTAAAAACTATGCATTATCATTTACCTCAAAAGCATCTGATGTCAAAAAATTAAGGAATATGTTTACTAATAAAATTACAATAACGTCAAAAATTGAATCAAAAAAAGGCTTAAGAAATTTAAAAGAGATACTTAATGAAGCCGATAACATTCTTATAGATAGAGGTGACTTATCTAAAGAGATACCTTTGCATGAGATACCAAAAAAACAAAAAGAGATCATATCTAAAGCAATAAAAGCTAAAACTCCAGTATATGTTGCAACAAACTTATTAGAGTCAATGGTAACTAGAATGGAACCAACAAGAGCTGAGGTTAATGATGTTTACAACACGCTTATTGATGGTGCGACCGGCCTTGTTTTAGCCGCAGAAACAGCAATAGGAAAATATCCTAAAAAATGTATCGAAATGATAATTAAAGTTTCTAAAACAATTAAACATGGGAAAAAATAAAACATCTAAAGTAATTTGGTTTACAGGAATGTCAGGAGCTGGGAAAAGCTATTATTCAGAATGCATTAAGAATATATTAGAAAAACATAATCTGAAAGTAAGTATTATAGATGGCGATGTAATTAGAAATAAGTATAAAATACCCGTAGGATTTAATTTTGATGAAATTTGCAATAACAATAAAAACATTGCAAATAAATGTAAAGAAGAATATAAAAGTTCTGATGTTACCATAGTATCAGTTATATCTCCTTATGAATCAGTGAGAAAGGAAATTAAAAGCCTATTTGAGAATGATTTATTTTATATCTATGTTCATGCAGATATTGATTCTCTTAAAAAACGAGACACAAAGGGCTTGTACAGAAAAGCTGATATGGGATTAATTGATAATCTAATTGGATACTCAAAAAAATCAGTTTATGAGAAACCAGAAAATGCTGATCTAATACTGGATACATCATCTAATAATGACCCAAGACTCAATATAGAATTATTGTCCAGTTTCATTCGCAATAAAATCTTATGATTAAACTTAAATTTTTATCAAACCAGCAAGATATTGATTTTCAAAATGATTCGATTTATGTTACTTTTTCGACTAACACTTATCTAAAGTTTCAAGGTAATCCGAGATTAGTGTACTTCTTCGATATACCTCACAGTGTTAATGAAAGAGAGATTAACGCATCTATCGAACGAAATTTATTTGAAGAATCAAAAGATAAATCTAATGAGTTTTATCCAGTAACTTTCAAGTATATTTATAAATACTTTCTCACTTATACACAATTCTATAACAGACTAGATAATTTAGTATCAAAACACAAGGAAATATCTCATATCGAGTATTCAGAAAATATATCTTTTATTTTTACTAGTGCGATTTCTGCAATATGTAAAAAATATAAAAAAGTTGAGCTTTCTGTCGATGAAACATTTGATGGATTCAGCTACAGACATAATAATGTAATGCTATCAGACATTCCATTTAAAATAGATAATCATAATTTCTATATATTGTTATATGCAATTTACTTAAGGTTGTTTAATCATAAGGTATTCGTATTACCATCTTCGTTTATGATAGATATCCCAAAGCGGATAAATATTCTTAAATCATCAATATTTACTGTTCATAATAGGTTAAAAAAACTAACGGGTTTATTGAAACCATCTAAGCATCCATTTGGGTTAACTAGTCTAGATTTCTCCAAAATCTCTAAAAATACTTATAAACTTGATAAAAAAATCTGGGAAAAATACCGAGAAGATCAAAGGTATGTAATTGAACATTTAATAAGTACTTTTTTTTCTAAATATCCATATGATTACCTAACTAGACTTAGACTTAAAGTTGAGAAACTTTTGAGATGGTCGAATACAAAATGCGTAATACTTGACGAAACTATTGATGCCTATAGAAGACTAATCTTATCTGCATGTGCAAATGAGAAGATTGATGCAGAATTTGTACCTCATGGAATTATTTCAGAAAAAACACAGTTTTCATTTACTGAAAATGACGATTATAATCATCGATACATACCAAAAATACTTGCCTGGAATGATTATTCATATCGATATTTTGAGAAAATGAAATTAGAATCACTTCCAATATCTTTTCCAATTAATATTTCACCATACAAAAAGAACAAACCTAAAGATATCCTAGTCTTATTGAGTTATGGTGATAGAGTAAATTTAAATCAATTTGAAGAAGATATAATTAAAATATTAAATTCGGTTGATTATAAAAATACCAAAATTGATTGGAAAATTCATCATAATATCTTCAGTGATTCAAATGACATAATGAATAAACAGAAGAAAAGAATTGAACAAAAATTTAACACAAATATAAACTTTCTTGACCATGAAGTAAAATCATCATCAGTAATGAAGAATTATAATGTAGTGATTTTTACAACATACACAACTGGCATATATGAAGCAGCATTACTTAATGTACCATTTATAATTTATAGTAATGAAAACGAAGAGTGTCATGGTATTCAAGTAGAATTCATACCTATTGCGAAAAACGAAAACGATTTTAGAAACTTATTAAAACAAGATAATAATGATTATTTAGTTGATATAAGAAAATCACTAACTAAGAATATTACATTAAATAAATATCTATTAAATAAATGTGCATAGAAAATGACATTACAGCCTCTTTTTGACTATAGAATATTAATTAAATCTCTCATAAATAAGAAAGGGGTTACGGATAGATCATTGGTGAAATCAGGCAGGCTAGCTTTTAGTTATATAATATCGACTATTAAAAAAAATAATATGATTAGTAAAATTATATTACCGAATTTGATTTGTGATGAAGTAGTTGATGTTGCACATTGTCATAAAATTAAAACTGAATATTATAATATTGATGATAATTTAAATTATAATATCCATGAAATTGAAGATCTTACGGATAATCAAAAAAGCATTATTTTATTTGTAAACTATTTTGGATTTGAAGAAAATCATATTATTTCGGAACAGCTAGAACATAATTTTATAATTGAAGATAATGCTCATGTTTTAACGAATCCAGACACTCGTAAGATAAAAAAACAAATAGATTACTCTTTCACTAGTTTACGAAAATTATTACCTGTACTAAGTGGAGCAGAAATTTATTCTGATAAATATAAATTTCAGATCAATCAGCAAACAAGATTCCCAGATTTTGGAGAGCTAAAATATTCGTTGAGAAGTTTGAAGAATACAAGGAGTGGCACAAGTAAAATGGGGCATTCATCATCTACATCAAACTATAGCCTGTCTCCTATTGATATATTTTCAAAAAAAATCATCAATAATTATAATTTTACTTATAGTGATATCAAAAAAAACAGAAGAAAAAATTTTATTTTTTGGGAAAAATACTTATCAAATCATGATGTTAAATTTATAAAAACTATTACTGATAATCCTAATGTATGTCCTTATGTTTTCCCATGTTATGTAAATGATGAAATTCAACAAGAAGGATGGATTAAATGGGGAAAGATGCATAACATCACTATTATACCTTGGCCTAAATATCACAAAGAAACACTTGATTATGTCCCAAATAACTTTCTAAGACGTATTTTATTGTTTCCAGTTAACCATCAGTTTGATTTAAACAAGATAATTAGTTAATATTTAATAAAAAAATAATATATAACAACGACATGAAAGACTATTTGATTAACTTATCGAGAATGCAAAAAAGGATGTTGCTGATACTAATTGATGCAATCTCAATATCGCTAGCACTGTGGCTTGCATTATCAATAAGACAAGATAGTTTGTTTAGTTTTTCTGACGGCTATGTCCTTACAGGAGCAAACGAATACCAGCTTTATTTAATTTTAATGCTTGCTGTACTCATTAAAATACCAGCATTAGTAGCATTTAGACTTTATAGATCAATTACAAGATATATAAGTATTGAGACATATGTGAAAATAACTAAAGCGTCATCAATTGGCACACTGTTGTGGGCATCAATAGTATATAGCATGCAACTACCTGTGCCACGCTCTGTATTTATAATATTCTTCGTTGTATCAACACTTTTCCTATTTTTAACTCGTTATACAGCAAGGGCATTTTTGACACAACAGAAAATAAATAACATGCGTTCTGTGTTGATTTATGGAACCTCGCAAGAATCAATAGAGATTAGTTCAATGTTAAAAAACAATAATAATATACATCCTGTTGGATTTATAACAACTGATATAGATTTAAAAAGAACAATGATTTCTGATTTACCCGTATATACTATTAATGATTTAAGTCGAATAACATCTAAGAGGAATGTGGAAGAAATCCTAATAACTTTTTCAGATCAAACAAAAAATAAACTTAAAGAAATATTATCGAATCTTAATTCTTATCATAAAATTATTAGGAAATTACCTAATATCAAAGAATTAGCATCTGGAACGATCAAAATTTCACAAATTGAAAAAATAAATATAGAAGACTTACTAGGGAGAGATGCTGTTAAACCTAATGAGTATCTCTTAACAGCTTGCATTGAAAA
>Ga0163111_10001548_pt1 | contig 14268 bp, 22 predicted proteins | sample CRUFie1St18metaG_FD_109645 | JGI IMG/M metagenome (GOLD analysis project Ga0163111, IMG submission 109645) | Marine microbial communities from the Costa Rica Dome - CRUD Field 142mm St18 metaG | ecosystem: Environmental > Aquatic > Marine > Oceanic > Photic zone | place: Costa Rica: the Eastern...
ATAAATGTTATTGTAAATGACGCTTGTCACAAACCTTTAGAATATATCACACCACAACCTTTTTCTAGGGTAGTTACAGTAAAAATAGAGTGTAATACATTGTGGGAATTATCAATGATATATTTTAACAGGCATATTAAAAACAATCCAGATTCAGATCCTACAAGATATATGACAGACTTTTTTGATTTGAAAAGACCTCCACAAACTGACTTTAACATACAGTTTGAAAAAGATTGTGAAAAAATGGCATTCAATATTATATTTCCATATAGAGCATTTTACGATATAGATTTACAAAAACAGTTTTGTGAAAGTATTGAAAACAATGTGATGAAACCAATTGATAAAGATATGTTTTCAAAATTATGTAGACAATTTGTAATAGATAACCAACAGATTTATAGTCAATATTTAATAAAGGATTTTTAGATGAGTGAAAATTATTGTACAACAAAAGGATTAGGCTGGGCGTTTTTAATCTTAGTCTTTTTTATTGTATGTGTTCCGTGGGGAATGACATACGCTATGGTAGGACATGATGATTATGCTAGGTATTGTAAAATGACGCCTCTGTTACCTTGTTTTGGAGTAGGACAATGACGCCGTTAGAACCTAAAGAATTAGCAGAACTAGAAGCAGAAAAAACTTTTGATGAATTTATTACTTGGACAAAACGTATAGTAATGTATTCAGTATTTTTTCTAGTGGTTGTAGTAGTAGGGTGTAACAGCGGAGTAGAGGATGGACCTAATGCTACAGGATCAGGATACAACGGAGAACAGTATAATCCATCTAACCTAAAGGTAAAATAATGGATAGGAACGTACTATATGATTATTTTGAAAATCATTGGAAGAGAGATGAAAGGGGAAACAAAGTGGACAAAGCAACAGTAAACAAATACTTTGGAAACAGTTGGAAACCAAACTACAAGCATTATGAGTATAGTGGTTGGGCATTGTTAGACAAAGTAGGACCTACAGATACAGTAATTGATATTGGTTGTGGGTTTAATGAGTTTAAAGAAAAGTTAGGAGATCGACTTTATGGGTTTGATCCTGCTAACGATATGGCAGACGAAAAAGTCAGCATTGAAGAATTCGAAGCAAATGGTAAACAATGGGATATAGCATTTGTTTTGGGTAGTTTGAACTTTGGAACGGCAGAAGATGTTGAACCACAAGTTGAAAAAGCAGTAAGTCTAGTAAAACCAGGAGGTATTCTTTATTGGAGACAAAATCCTGGGTTGGGAGATCATCCGTGGAAGGGAGTTGAAGAAATAAAATTCTTTCCTTGGACGTTTGAACTTAATTACGAATGGGCTGAAAAGTATGGCTGTGATGTACTAGAGTGTAAATGGGACGCTAAAAGCGACCGAATTTATTCGGAATGGAAAAAAAGATAACCAAAAAGGTTGACTTTATTTCTATAATCATATACTATAGAACAATGATACAGCCTAATTTACATTTCAAAAGAGAGAAGTTCTCGTTTGTAGATGATAAATAATAATGTTAAGATACAGTTGGAACTGTATTTTATCAAGGCAATAAAACATAAGGCAATGAAAGGCAATTATTATGGCAACATTAGCAGAAATCCGTGCTAGGCTACAAGCACAAGAAACACGCCAATCCGGCAGTAGCAACGTAGGCGATAACGCCATTTATCCACACTGGAATATCCAAGAAAACGAAACAAGTGTATTGAGGTTCTTACCCGATGGTAATGCTTCAAATACTTTCTTTTGGGCAGAAAGACAAATGATTAGACTGCCATTCCAAGGTATTAAAAATGAAGTGGATAGCAAACCAACTACAGTACAAGTACCATGTATGGAGATGTGGGAACCAACTGGATCGTGTCCAGTACTAGCAGAAGTACGTCCTTGGTTTAAAGACAGTTCTTTAGAAGAACAAGGTCGTAAGTATTGGAAGAAACGTTCGTATATCTTCCAAGGTTTTGTTAGAGAGAATCCTTTGAATGAAGATTCAACTCCAGAAAATCCTATTAGACGATTTATTATGGGACCTCAACTCTTTAATATTATTAAAGCAAGTTTGATGGATCCAGAGATGGAAGAAATGCCAACAGATTATACTGCTGGACTAGACTTCCGTGTAACTAAAACAACCAAAGGTGGTTATGCTGATTATTCAACTTCTAAATGGGCAAGAAAAGAAAGTGCTCTAAGTGAAGCAGAACAAACAGCAGTTGACACTAACGGTTTGTTTAACCTTAGCGAATTCTTACCTAAGAAGCCAACTGAAACAGAATTGAACATTATTAAACAGATGTTTGAGGATTCAGTAGACGGCAAGCCTTACGATACTGAGAAGTATGGCGCTTATTATCGTCCGGCTGGTGTAAGTGCTCCTAGTGGAACAGTTTCTACACAAAAAGCAACACCGTCTCCCGCTCCGGCTGTATCACAGCCAGTTGCTAACGAAACTACAGAAACAACACCACAGGCAACGCCAGAACCGATCCAAACGGAACCGGTAGCACAGGCTCAACCTGTCGAAACTACTAGTGCTAAAAAGGCAGATGACATTTTAGCAATGATTAGAGAACGACAGAACAAATCTTAATGTAAGATAGGGTGTGGAGAAATCCACACCCGTTATTCAAGGAAGGTAAGTTATGGTAAAACCATTCGACGTAAGTAAATTTAGAAAAGATATAACAAAGTCAATTGATGGTTTATCAATTGGTTTTAATGATCCTACAGATTGGATCTCAACAGGTAATTACTGTCTTAACTATTTGATTAGTGGAGACTTTTATAAAGGTGTACCTCTTGGCAAAGTAACTGTATTTGCTGGTGAATCAGGAGCAGGTAAAAGTTATTTCGCGGCAGGTAACATTGTTAAACACGCTCAAGAGCAAGGTATTTTTGTAGTACTAATTGACTCTGAGAACGCTTTAGATGAAACATGGCTCCATGCTTTAGGAGTAAGCACAGAAGAAGATAAACTTCTTAAATTATCAATGAGTATGATTGATGATGTTGCTTTAACTATTAGTAAGTTTATGAAAGATTACAAGGACATGGAAGTTGAAGAACGTCCTAAAGTGTTGTTTGTAATTGACTCACTTGGTATGTTGTTAACACCTACTGATGTAGATCAGTTTGACAAAGGTGACATGAAAGGTGACATGGGTAGAAAACCCAAGGCACTAACAGCATTAGTAAGAAATACTGTTAATATGATAGGTGCTCATAACGTAGGTTTAGTAGCAACCAATCACACTTATGCTTCACAGGATATGTTTGACCCAGATGACAAGATATCAGGCGGACAAGGATTTATCTATGCTTCAAGTATTGTAATTGCTATGAAGAAGTTAAAACTAAAAGAAGATGAAGCAGGTAACAAAATTAGTGATGTAAGAGGTATTAGAGCAGGTTGTAAAGTTATGAAAACTCGTTATGCTAAACCTTTTGAATCAGTACAAGTTAAAATTCCATATGATAGAGGTATGGATCCTTACAGTGGTCTTGTTGATATGTTTGAAAAGCAAGGACTATTGACTAAAGATGGAAATAGGCTGAAATATACTACACTAGCAGGAACGGAAATGAAAGAATTCCGTAAAGGCTGGACTGGTGATAAACTAGAAGTAGTAATGGCCGATATACTTTCTGGCGGTACACAAACTACAGAAGATAATATAAGTAGTGAAGTAGAAGAACAACCGACAGAAAGTGAATAAGGTATGAGTAACGAAACTGACTTGCTAGTGGAATCTTGGAAGGTATTACAAGAATATATACCAGAAAAAGATAGACACAGAGCTGGTGAACAGTGGATTCAAATTCTACAAGACGTGGGTGTTTCAGAAGAAACACTCGACGCCTTAAAAGACGCTGACGATATAATGGAAGAGATATGTTCAGGCGTCTTAGATGAAGAACCACTTTATTTAGATGACGAGGTTGATTTCGAAGATGAAGACGATAACAACTATTAATTGGTATAGTAAAATAGTACACGATTTAGGTGCTATTCCAGACTTTATCGATTATTACTATGCTGAGATTGAAAATGCTAGGCAAGATAGTAGGATCGGCGGTGTCATCGAAAAAAATCTAAAGGAACTGCCAGCACAAACTGAACTAAGGTTTAGCCAACTTCAAGAGATAGAGGCTGTGCTAAACCTTCTTAATATTAAGTTAAGAAAAATTAGACAAACACATTTTAAAAAATATTTAGAAAGTTATGCTAGAGCATTGTCAACAAGAGATGCTGAAAAGTATGTTGACGGCGAAGACGAAGTGATTGACTTTGAAACTATTATAAATGAGGTTGCTTTACTACGAAACAAATGGCTAGGCATAATGAAAGGCCTTGAAACTAAACAATGGCAATTAGGACACATCACAAGGCTGAGAACAGCAGGAATGGAAGATGTTAGTCTCTAAGGCAAACAAATTACTAGCAGAATATAAAAAAGATCACTGGCTAGATGTACATATAGCAGATAAAGAATACAATCAAATCAAAAGAACATTAAAGATTGTAATGGACGACTTACAAAGAAGCGTAAATAAGTATACAAGTTTACAAAGTACTACCAACTTGTTAATGCTTAAAACAAAACATAAACAAGCAAGTGAGTATTATGATATATACAAGTATCAATCAATTAAATCAGGAATAACAAATGGATCTACTACTAAACAACCATCAAACTAGAGGCTTACACAGTCTTAGAATTTTAAACGAAATAGAAACACACAGAGACTTAATGGAAAGTATTAACAATGTACTTGATGTTGAGTGTGGCACAGGACATGATACACAATGGTGGGCGACTAGAACTGACTTAGATCCAGAGGATCCGAAACCTTTAGACATTGATGTAACTGCTATCAGTTATGTAGACGAAATGAAAGCAGAAGCAAAACTTTTACCAAATGTTGAGTATAAACAAACGACATATAGATTTTGGGAAGATGCTGGTACTGAAAAATTTGATGTTGTGTGGGGTCATTGTTTTTTACATAGATATCATGACTGGTATGAAGTCTTAAGAGAATTAAACAAACTACAAGACAAAGATGGTATGCTTTGTTTAACTATTCCTAAGATACACAATTTCTTTTACAACGAACCTGATTATAGAGTATATCCAAAAGTATACAATGATACCAACATTGTAAATTTGATTTACGGTTTAGCATTGGCAGGCTATGATTGTAAAGATGCTTATTACTTACAAGAAAAAAATAGTAACCTTTTAAACTTTATTGGTTACAAAAACACAGACGATACTTACGAACCAGATGAAGTAACTGTTTATGACTTACTTGAAATGGAAAGACTTCCAAACAGTATGATTCAGCAAATGGAAAAGTTTGGTTATGTAAGTAACAAAAACTTACTTCTTAGTTGGATGGATGGTACTCTAGTAGACTATTCAACAATCTAGTCCAAGGCAAACCTTCAGCAATTTCATCAACCGTCCATTCTGTATGGCATAGTTTTACAAGCCATTCTTCACGATCAGGCAAAGTAGAATTAAGTGCTGATGGATGAACACTTACAGGATAAGTTAAACTATCTGGTCCAGTCCATGCTGGTATTCCGTTTATTGTTGCTTCGAGAGCCGGATTACTACTTTCATTAACGACTAGTTTTGTAGTGTCTAGTGCTTTAGCAAAATCAAATGTATCATATGTTCCAACTACATATTCTGCTTTAATAATTTTCACTCCATACTCTTTTTCTAAATTGACTTCAGTTTTATAATGTATATCTCTTTGATGTCTTGGATGATCTCTTATTAATATAGGAGCATCTGTATGTCTTCTTATTTCTACAATTCTGTTTTCGTAATATTGATCTATGTGCGGTAAGTTAATCCATTGTTCGCTTTTTTGATGTTGCCCACATATAATAATATTCTCACCACTAGTATTCCATGGTTTTAATTTTATACCTAACTTATTAGGACGCTCATAATCTAGATTATGTGTGTTACCAAAATTGGCTCTAGCATTGATTCCGTCAATGCCGACCTTCCATGTTTCGTTACGTTTCAATCCACCTACTTCTAAAACAACAACAGGCTTACCTTGCCTATGAAATTCTCGCCATATTGGTCTATTAGCATACATTCTACCATGCCATAGTACACTCCATATGACAGCAACATCGGCATCTATATCATTGAATACAACCTCGTGATCTTTTTTTACATAACTTATTAAAGCATTAAAAACAGGCTCGCTATTTTTACTACCGTTGTCTGTAAAGAAACTTACTTTCATTTAAACTTCTTTTTCCATTCTATTTCAAACTTTTCTTCTGCCTCATACAGTGGTGCTCCGTCGCTTCCTGCTCTCCATAATCTACGAAAGTAACTGTCAGCAGAGCCTAACACTGTTTCTGGAGAGGCGTCTAAATGCCCCTTGACCATAAAGAATAATCTATATGCTTCTTTAAGTTCATCGTCCATACAGTATTTACTCAGAACGCTTTACGGATAAATTATTTCCGAATAAATATCAGAGAGGTTATCAATATGTTATTTGGTTATAGTACACGTCGAAAAGGAACATCGAATATTGTAATGGACTTTTGTAAGGGGTCTAATGCTACATATAATCCTATTGAAGATTTTGAACATAACGGTTTACCTCCTACTGCCAAATATGTAGTTAGTTTTGGTTTTTTACGAGGCACTGCTAACTTATTTCAAGAAGCGGCAAGACATGGAAAAAATTATCTACACATCGATCACGCTTATTTTTTAGCAGGACATAATGGATCTGACAGTTGGTATCGTGTAACACGGAACGGTATGAATATGAATAAGGTCGTAAAAAGATTTCCTGCTGATAGATTTATGAAGTTGTTTTACCCGAACGTACAGATTAAACCGTGGCGTACTAATCCACAAGGACACATACTTGTTTTGCCACCAACTCAGCCTAGTGCTTGGTATACACAAAATGAAGGATGGTTAGATGAAACTGTTAAGTGGCTTAAACACAATACAACAAGACCTGTTGTTGTAAGACACAAACCTCCTGTTACTTGGTGTGACAACAAAGGCTTTCCACTACAGCCAACTGAAATACAAGAAAAACTTAACCAGTTAAGACCTTTGATAAGAAGCACAACACTTGAAGAAGATCTAGCAAATGCTTATTGTGTTGTAGCATTCAATAGTGGAGCAGTAGTAAAAGCAACCTTAGAAGGTATACCTGTATTTTGTACACCATATTGTCCTGCTCAACCTATAAGTTTTAAATTTGCTGATATTGATAATACTAGAATGTTAAAGATAGAACCAGATCGTCAAGGTTGGTTTAATGCTCTAGCATATCATCAATTCAGTAGACAAGAATTTAAAAATGGTACAGCATGGAATTTAATTAGGGAACATCAGTAATGGTTAAAAAAATTAAAAGAAATAATTTTGAAGGCGGCTTTATAGTTACAGGTAAAGGCGACAATGCTGTACTAACACCTAAGACAGTAAAGCCTAAAACAAAACCTAAATTTACAAGACCTAAAAAAGAAAAAGTACAAGAAGATGAGCCTAAAGGTATTATGACTCATCCTGACGGGTGGTATTGGTATAAAAATACTCCATTGGGTAGAGTGGTAACACACATAAAGGTAGGCAAGATAAAATACAACGTGTTAGATAAACTTGGACAAGGAAAAGACGGAGTAACCTACTATTGTAATCATGCTGAAATGGGCAAAACAATAATCAAGTTGCTTCATCCGTACGGTAGAAAATACTGGCATAGGTATGAAACAATAAGACATAGAATACAAGCAGGAGATCTAAAAAACGAATCTATTATAAAACAATTACTGAGATGGCCACAGGACGGACAAAAAGGACCTGAACGCTTCAAAGGTGATAAAGAAAGACCACCTGTAGTATATTTGTACAAGTGTAAAGACCCATATACAAATTTTCAGCCAGTTGAACAACAAACAGAATGGCTAAAAGGTATTATAGATATTTGTTTATTACAAGAAGCATTGTTAACAGAAGAGTTTGCTGTATGGGATCTAGGGTTTAAAAGTGGACTTAACTATATGATAGATGATGAAGGCAAAACTGTTTGGGTAGACTTTGGCGGCAACGCTTTTGCTGTACCAAAAGAAAGCAGTAGAAATATTTTTAACAGATGGGTTAAATTTGAACCTAAAGAAGATTATCAAACTAAACCTCAATTAGGTGCTTTGACTTCTAATATGTTACGTTGGTATTTCCTTTTACATTTAGAATACCATCATCGTACGAATTGGAATGTACACGATTTAAATTTTATAAGTTCTATTGCTAGTTCTTTACAGACAAGTTCAAGATTTGAAGATTTCTTAGACCCAAACGAGTTTCATTGGAAATTTAATTTAATAAAAATTATACTACACGAGACAGATGGACTTAATTGGACAAAGCCAAAAACATGGGAAACAATAAGAGCAACATTGGAGAGATACATTGCCACTAGAGAAAGTTGATTTATTTAATTTTGATATAGAAGAACCAGATACAGTCAATGTCAAAGGGTATCAGTGTTATACAATTTCTCCAAAAAGATTTACAGGCTACGACAATGATGTCTTAATGAAACGTACTTGGACTAGTGTAAAACATAAATGGAATGTACTTGAACCTATTTTAGATAAGACAAATGCTAAAAGTTATTTGGACTTTGGAAGTAATTTGGGTGCTTTGCCTTTTGCTAGTTCTCTTAAAGGCATACAGTCTACAGGCATTGATTACAATGAAGGATACATACATTTTTGCCGTCTTATTCAGCATATAACAGGCGTACAAGCGGATTTTAAACAAGGTACTACAAAGACACTACAAGGTGTATGGACCGACGTTTTAAGTGCTTTTTCTGTATGGCATCATCTTTTTGATCGTACAGAAAAAAATTCGATACATACTTTAGTGAAGGAGTTTATGCTTCACACAAACAATTTGGTTTTGGAATTTCCAACAGAGAAAGATCCAAAAGCAATGAAATGGACCAAAGGCGATCCAGGTTACACTAGGTTAGTACTAGAACGTGCTATAGTTGATTCCGGGTTTGAATACAGTATAATAGACGAATCCGATGTTCGCCCAACATATTGGATAAAAAGATGAAACAAAAAACTAAAAAACTTAACAAAAAAGACAAACCTAAAATTTTTGAAAGAAATCCCGACACAGGTGTCATACGTTGGCGATACGTAGGAGAAAGTCCTGACAAATATGGTTGGCCTAACTACGGAAACATCTTAGGAAAAAAAGATGGCGGGTAAAAACATATATGTAGGTTGGGATAGTAGAGAAGATATTGCTTACCAAGTTTGTGAGCATTCAATTTATAAACGAACATACAAAGAGTTTATGAATGTTGTCCCATTAAAACAGCAAGAATTAAGAGAGCAAAACATTTATACAAGAGATGTTGACAAACTTGCTAGTACAGAATTTACTTTTACGAGATTTTTAGTTCCATACTTAAACAATTACGAAGGTTGGGCAATCTTTTGTGACTGTGACATGGTATTTTTAACAGATGCCGAAGAAATTTTTCAACAAGCAGATCCTAAGTATGCTGTAATGTGTGCCCAACATGATTACACGCCAGAAGAAGGTACAAAAATGGACGGACAATTACAGTTACAATATCCAAGAAAAAATTGGAGTTCAATGGTATTGTTTAACTGTGGACATCCTAGCAATAAAAAACTTACAAAAGAATTAATTAATGATCCAGAAACAACAGGAAAATACCTACATAGGTTTAGTTGGTTAGAAGATAACGAAGTTGGCGAACTAAGTCATGAGTATAATTGGTTAGTAGGTTGGTATAAAGAACCTAAAGACGGTACACCTAAAGTATTACACTATACTGAAGGCGGACCATGGTTTGAAAATATGAGAGATTGTGAATATGGAGATATTTGGAAGAAAGAAGTTATAAACTTATATAGCAGTCAATGAAGATAGTTTTAGTAACAGGAGGTTTTGATCCTCTTCACAGTGGACATATTGCTTATTTCAAATCAGCAAAACAATTAGGCGACAAATTAGTTGTTGGCTTAAATTCAGACGAATGGCTAAGGCGTAAAAAGGGTAGGCCATTTATGCCTCTTATAGAAAGAAAAACAATTATAGAAAATTTGGAGATGGTAGATGAAGTTATTAGTTTCGATGATACAGATGATACTGCCAGAGATGCTATTGAACAAGTTAAGGAAAAAGAAAAACACGTCATCTTTGCCAACGGCGGCGACAGGCACCCGGAAGCGGTTCCCGAACAAGATGTTGAGGGAGTAGAATTTGCTTTTGGTATCGGCGGCGGTAACAAAATGAATAGTTCTAGTTGGATATTAGAAGAATGGAAAGCACCAAAGACAATAAGAACTTGGGGACATTATAGAAACCTATACAAAGGTAAAAACTTTATGGTAAAAGAATTAGTAATCAACCCACACAGTGCCTTGTCTATGCAAAGACATGAACATAGAAGTGAAACTTGGAACCTAGTAAGTGGTAAAGCAGAAGTTTTAGTAAAGCAAGGTATAAGTGATCCATATGATGGACCTGCTGTTTGGACACTACACCCTAACAATCCTGTGGATATTGTTAAAGGAGTTTGGCACAAAGGTAGAAATAGTTCCGATGAGCCAGCACATATAATAGAAATATGGAAGGGCGAAACTGATAAACTATCAGAAGATGATATAGAACGGTGGGAAAGAGAGTAGAATGATATTATATTGTGCGGCAGATACAAAATATTTTGACCTATACTTTAATTTATGGGCACATCAGGCAAATAAATTTTATCCTGATATGGAAAAGTATATTGCTATCTATAAACCAAGGGCAGATCAAATACAAAATTGTAAATTATTAGGAGTACAGTATAAAGATGTAACAGATTCAATGCCAGAGAATCCAGAACGTAGACATTTTTATTTGCTTAGATGGTTAAACTTACCTTACGAAAAGAATTTACCCATTTTAGAAACACAGGTAAACTGTTTAGCAGTAAAAACACAAACATTTAAAAAACAAACCGTAGAACAATTAAGGATATGTAGGCCTAAACGTGATACAATAGGTGGAGTATCCGCGGCAGTGTTCACACCACAAAGTGCTAAACGTGTTGTTGGTCAAGCGAAGGTAATGATTGCTAATCCTCCTGATAGCGATCATGAAATGAACAAATGGCAAGCAGAAAATTTAACTTATGAAAAAGTTTTAGCAGAACAACAGTTTAAACATATAAACAATTCTAAACTACAACCGGAAACTTGTTGGATTACTTCTGGTACATCTCAACATAACACTCCAGAACAAAAACTAAAGGTATTAAAACATTACATTGATGAGTAAATTAACAGTTATCATGCCGGCGGCAGGCAAAGGCACACGTTTGAATCTGCCTTATCCAAAAGAAATACTAAGACTTGACAAAGAACAAGCATTAATAGACTATAGTTTTGATTTTTTTAGAGACTATGGACGTAAAGATGTTGAGTTTGTAATTGTTGTTAACGAAAACAAAACAGAAATAATAGAATACCTAGCAAAATACAAAGACAGATACAATATTAGTTTTACATATCAAAATCCAAACGAATTTGAATACACGGGTGCTATTAAAAGTGCTAAACATTTATTTGGTGAACACAATGTTATATTGTTACCAGATACAATAATGAAATTACCTCCTAATGTTGATTTAGTTGAAGCATTAGAAAAAAGTCTTACTGAAACTGGTTTTACTTTCTTTTACAAAGAAGAAACAAATCCTGAAATGTTAAAAACAAAAGGTGCTTTGTTTATCGATAATGAAAACAATGTGAGTATATATGAAGACAAACCAGAACAAGGATTAGACAGGTTCAATGCTTTTTGGTGTAGTTTTGCTTTTAGGCGTAGAGCATTTGACGAGTGTATTGCTTTTATGGAAAAGAGTACGCTTAAACAAAGAGTTTCTGTAGATGAAATTAAAACAACACCGATTTATCAAAGCAAAGGAATAAAAGTAGAAGATTATATAGACTTAGGTACTTGGGAAGAAATAAGAAGACTACTAGCAGAGCATGGATAAGAAAATTGTTACTGATTGTGATGGTGTGTTACTAGACTGGTGTTATGCTTATGACATTTGGATGAGTGAACTTGGATATGCTAGGCAACCAGATACTGATCATAGTTTTAATCAAACTGTAAGATACGGAATCACAGAAGAAGAAATGATTGATACTATAAAAAGTTTTAATGAGTCAGCATCTGTTGGTTACTTGCCGGCTTATAAAGATAGCGTAGAATATGTAACTAAACTTGCTGAAGAAGGTTGGCGCTTTGATGTTGTAAGCAGTTTACATATTGACAAGTATGCTCAGACTTTAAGAAAGAAAAACCTAACACATCTGTTTGGCGAGGTATTTGACAAGATAGATGCTAGTTTAAGTTTTACAGCAGGCAAAGGAGATTATCTTGCTGAACACTATGGAGGCACAGGGTACTGGTGGATTGAAGATAGTGTAAGTCATGCTATAACTGGACAAGACGCTGGACTAAAAAGTGTTATTATGGATTGGCCATATAACCAAAGATGGGAAGGTTTAAGAGTAAAAAACTGGAAAGAATTATACGGAGTAATAAATGACACCACACATTGAAGCAAAAAAAGGAGACTATGCTCCTATCGTGTTAATGCCAGGAGATCCTTTAAGAGCAAAATGGATAGCAGATGAATTTTTAGTAAATGCTAGACAAGTAAATGGAGTAAGAAACTGTTTAGGATATACAGGAACTTTTGGTGATAAGGAAATAAGTGTACAAGCAAGTGGCATGGGACAACCTAGTTTAGGAATCTATACACATGAACTTTATAATTTTTATGATGTAGAATCAATTATAAGAGTAGGAAGTTGTGGAGGCATAAGTCCTAAAGTAAAAATAGGCGACATTGTTGTTGCTATGACGGCCTGTACTGATAGTTGTATGACTAAAAAATTACTGTCAGGTATCTATTCAGACTTTCAATTATCACCTTGTGCTGATTATGGTTTGTTAAAAAATTATGTAGAAAGTTTGCCTAACGGTGTACCTTATCATGTAGGTGCTATTACAAGCAATGATTATTTTTATCAACCAGACGAAAACTGGTGGCATGGTATGGCAGACATGGGTATACTTGCTGTTGAAATGGAGGCTCATGTTCTATATGCTTTAGCAATGAAGTTTGGCAAAAAAGCATTAGCAGTTAGTACTGTAAGTGATCATTTGTCCGGTGAAGGTACAGTAATGTCGCCAAAAGAAAGAGAACAAGGTTTTAGTGAAATGGTACATAACGTATTGGAGAGTGTACAATGAATATAAAAACAGTTACAACATTTAACAACAAATTATATAATGAGTATGCTCATAGATTTGTACAAACTTACAATTGGCCATTTGATTTGATAGTCTACAGTGAAGACAATGTACAAAACTTAGAAAGCATACAACACAATAGTACTTTTACTGATATACCACAATGTAAAGAGTTTGTAGATAGAAACAGCAATAGAGAAGTACCAAATTTAAATTTAGACACTTACAAATATGACGCTGTAAGATTTTGTTATAAAGTTTATGTTTACACAAATGAAATTGTAAAACAAGCAAAGCAAGGGACAGATGGACTTATTTGTATAGATGCTGACAGTGTGTTTTACAAACCAATTGATGTAAATTGGATGAAAGATCACATACATAGAGATGACTGTATGATGACGTATTTAGGTAGACCTAACTACAGTGAATGTGGTTATTTGTATTTTAACTTAAAGCATCCAGAAACTGTAAACTATGCTCAAGCAGTACAAGAAATGTACAACACTGATTCGTTGTATAAAGAAAAAGAGTTTCATGACAGTTGGATATGGGACGTAGTAAGAGTAAAGTTTGAAAATGAAAGAAATGTAAAAAACCATAACATTGGTGATGACCAAGTTGGCCATGTACAATGTAGAAGTGTATTAGGTCAAGTATATGATCATACAAAAGGCCCTAGAAGGAAACAAACGGGTAGAAGCGGTGAATTTAAAGGAGCCTAGTAATGATGGCATTTGGTTGTAGCATAGTACAAGGTGAGGAACTAAAGTTTAAACCCACTGTAGCAAAACTTTTCGCTGAATATCTTAACGAACCACTTTTAAATTATGGTCATCCGGGATCAAGTAATGATCAAATACTTTTTACAGCAGGAGAACATATAGAAGC
>Ga0163111_10001549_pt1 | contig 14264 bp, 22 predicted proteins | sample CRUFie1St18metaG_FD_109645 | JGI IMG/M metagenome (GOLD analysis project Ga0163111, IMG submission 109645) | Marine microbial communities from the Costa Rica Dome - CRUD Field 142mm St18 metaG | ecosystem: Environmental > Aquatic > Marine > Oceanic > Photic zone | place: Costa Rica: the Eastern...
ACACATGGTTGCATGATTGGGTCGGTTATGTTGAAGAAACTGTGTTCGATGTCAATATGCTTTCGATAGATCAAGACACTATAATTTGCAATAACTACAATAAAGATGTATTTGCACATTTTAAAAAACACAAAGTAGAACCAATTGTTTTTAATTTTAGGCATAGATATTTTTGGGATGGCGGAATACATTGTATAACACAGGACTTATACAGAGAAGGCACAATGGAGGATTATTTTGGCTGACATATATCATATCTGGGCAGATCATAAAGAAGGTGTTGACTCGTATGACTTTGCAAATAAGATGCGTAAATTCCTTGACGGTTTAGTGGAAATGAAAAAGATGACCAGTTATAGATTGACCAGATCAAAACTTGGATTCAGGTCCATGGATATGCCGGAATTTCATATTATGATGGAGTTTGATAATATGCAACAACTTGACGATGCCATGACAAGTATAATACGTAATGAAAAAAATATAGACGAATCACACGTGTCTTTTAATCAACTGGTTGATAAAGAAACAATTCAGCATTTTTTATACAGAGACTTTCCAGATGACATTGGTAAAACAGTTGACAAAAAGCAGAATGAGTTTACAATAGAAGAAGTAGTAAAGGCAACAAAAAATATAGATCCTAAAATATGGAAAAATTAAGATGGTCAGAAATATTCTATAGTGTACAAGGCGAAGGTCGTTTTGTAGGCGTTCCCAGTGTGTTCTTTAGAGTGTTTGGTTGTAACTTCAACTGCCATGGTTTTGGACAGGGCAGAGACAAGAGTAAATGGTTAAAGCCGGAAGAGATGCCTTACATGACCCAAGACTTATCTCACGTAAAACACGTTAGGGACTTACCTGTTGTACAGATAGGATGTGATGCAAGTGCCAGTTGGGCAAGTAGATACAAACATCTTGTTTCGTGGGACAGTGTTGACGAGATAGCAGTCAAGGTCAAGGAATACACACCAAACAATAAGTGGACAAACGATAACGGATCGGACATACATTTTATTATAACAGGCGGCGAACCAATGCTTTGGCAAAGAGAAACACAACAGTTATTAAGACAACCAGAATTTACAGATTTAAAAAATTTAACTATTGAAACAAACTGCACACAACCATTCAAAGCAGACTTCCAAAGATTCCTACAAGGATTGGTTGCAGGAGATTATACAAAAGAGCCAGTACACATAACTTGGTCAACATCTCCAAAACTTTCAATATCGGGAGAACATTGGGCAAAAGCAATTAAAGGAGAAGTTGCACAACAATACGCAAATATTCCAAACAGCCATCTTTATTTTAAATTCGTTGTACAGGATGAACAGGATTTGGAAGAAGTGGAAATGGCAAGAGAAGAATATAAGAAGTTTGGTGTTGAAGCAGACATTTACTTAATGGCTGTTGGTGCCACAGTAGAAGGACAGGCAAAAACGGCAAAACAGGTTGCAGACTTGGCTCTGCAACAAGGATACAAATATTCACCTAGGTTGCACGTTGATTTGTTTGGAAACAAATGGGGAACATAAAAATAGCATTTCAAGGTGGCAGTCATGGTCACTTTTTAAAATACATACTGGACAGGTATTCGGCACTTACACCTGCGATCGCAGAACTACCTTTTGACAATACCGGTAACGGAACTTCACACAAGGAATTAAATTACAGTGGCAAATTCGAATGGTATCATCCTATGCCATTAAACGTTCCAATGGGTGATGGTCCTATTTGGGAAGATCCTGAACTTCCGCACATTCTTATAACCATAGATAAAGAAGATATTGTATTTCTTGAAAGATGGGTCAATATCAGAGCAGGTGATTTTAAAATAGATACAGACAATGACATGATTACATTTAGTGAAGAATATTTTAAAAAAGTTCCTATCAGATCAAAGTTGGAAGAATTATACGGCATAGACTCTATGCAAGTACCAAGATGTGTCATGCGTGATTTTTATAAGAACAGTTTTCTGGATCTTGATTCAAACGGATTTATTGTGAGGGATAAAATGTATAGGCAACAAAAACCAAAAAATACATTTATGTTTCCTGTGAGTGCTTTTTGGAATGAAAAACTTTTCAGAGAAAAAATTAGAGAAGTTAGTAAACTTTTTTCATTGGAGATTGCCGAAATTGATAAAGATGTATATGATGCATTCATTGACCGCCTACCATGGATAAAAACAAAGGATAGAGCAAAAGAAATAGTAAAGTGCCTTGGCAACAAAACACACATGAACATCGACAACATAGACACAGTCGAGCAGGCGTACATTAGTGCATGGATTGAACAAAATAACGACTTTGTAACTGTGCCTTACACGAACCAGTTTTTTAAAACAACCACCGAAATACAGCATTGGTTAAAGTACTATCCACAACATTACAAAGCAATGAATCCTAATTTACCAACTTTTAATGGAATACCAAACCCATTTCACTTGGCAAAATTAAAGAAATAGTGTATAATAATAGTATGAAGGTAAAAAAGACAACAAAGAGTACTGCAAAGAAAAAAACTACAAAGAAAAGCGAAGAGCCTTGGGTCAAGGTTTTGAACATGAACGTTGCTCCTGACAATCCTCGAAATGGATTTTTTGAATTGGATTGGAATGACGAGTTTGTTAATATGCTTACCCAACACGGTTATCAAGGTGAATCGCAAGAAGAGATAGTTGATAGATGGTTTCAAACTCTCTGTAGAACAATAGGAAACGAACAAGGCGTTGATGTGACCGGTTCTGGATATGTTCAAATCAACAGGAGAGATGATGGCAAAACAGAAATATCATAATGACTCATATCCTTGTAGATACTGCAAACACATTCTTTAGAGCAAGACACGTAATCAGAGGTGATACTTCTGAAAAAATTGGTATGGCTATTCATATCATGATGAATTCAATCAAAAAAGCATGGCAGGACTTTGATGGTACACACGTTGTATTTTGCTTAGAAGGACGTAGTTGGCGTAAGGACCATTATGCACCCTACAAAAGAAACCGTAAAGACGCTGTTGATGCCATGACAAATCAAGAAAAAGAAGAAAACGAAGTGTTTTGGGAATGTTATGATGACTTCTGCAAGTTTATTGTTGAAAAAACAAACGTCACTGTGCTGAGAAATCCCAGAGCAGAAGCAGATGACTTAATTGCACGTTGGATTGACAGACATCCTGATCAAAAACACGTTATTATTTCTACCGATAAGGATCTCAACCAGTTAGTAAACGCAAACGTAAGACAGTACAATGGTGTAACAGAGCAAACAATCACACATGAAGGTTGGTTTGATAAAAAGGGAGCACCAGTTATAGACAAAAAAACAAAAGCACCCAAAGGTGCACCGGATGTGGAATGGATGCTTTTTGAAAAAGCCATGAGAGGTGATCCAAGTGATAATATTTTCAGTGCATATCCTGGTGTAAGAACAAAGGGTACTAAAAACAAAATAGGATTGCAGGAAGCATTTGCCGATCGTAAAGAAAAAGGTTACACATGGAATAATTTAATGTTAAGCAAATGGGTAGATCCGGAAGGAAAAGAACATAGGGTATTAGAAGATTATGAAAGAAACAAATTGCTTGTAGATTTACATATGCAACCAGAAGCAATAATCGAAGAACTTGATCAAACAATAGATCAAGCAAAAGCAGAGAACAAAAGCATAGACCAAGTTGGAGTCAGATTCATGAGGTTCTGTGCCAAGTATGATTTAAATAGGATTAGTGAGCAGGCTCAATTATACGTAGAGCCTTTTAATGCGAGGTTAAGTGCATGACAGTAAGAGCGAAAACACTTGTAAAAGATAAGTTTTGGATAGTTGAACAAAACGGCCAAAAGTTAGGAACCCTTCAAAAACAAGACGATAATGGCTGGATCTTTTTAAGCAAAAAAGATTCGAGAGAAGTTTTTCACTCTAAGGAGAGCCTGTTCACCAAATTTGGCGTAGACGTATTTGCTGAAAATAAATTAGCGGAAGAAGAAAAGAGAGTTGATAAATGGGACGTGAAACAAGCAGAAGATTTTGAAGTGCATGGTTACCCGTGTAGTCAAAAACCTTTTAATCCACTTTGGGACGTACAAAAAGGTTTACCTTTGTACACAAAAACACCTAAATCCAAATCAATGTTTTGTGCTGGTTATTACATTGTAAAATTTGAAACTGTGAATTGGAGAAAAGCATACTGCCCTAAAATTATTACATTACAAAGGTACCCATACAAAGGACCAATCAAATCAAAAACAGAAATGGTAGCACAATTAAATGAAGCACTCAAAAATTCAGACTAGACCGATAGAGGATTTGCTGGGCAGAATACGTACTCTCAGACAACAAGGACAAAAGCAAATAGTAATTCCCGCCGCCGAAGCGGATAGATTGGCAGATAGTTTGGCACAAGTCATGACACGTGTCGCAGGCATCCAAGAAGAGATAATTGAAGCATTAAAAACTGCTCAACAGGCTTCAACGATAGACATCGAAATGGACGGCGGAAACTTCTCAAAAGACAAATCATAATACAGAGAGTACAATTTTTGGTAAATATAGTTGTATAGAATACAATTATGAGCAGACCAAAACCAACAGTGTTATTACAACACAGCAATAAAACAACCTATAAAATGGACGAAGTCCTTGCGGCTGAGGGCATCTGGGCAGTGTTTTATGATGGTAAACCCATCAATCTCAAATCATCAAGTTTGGTTGCTAATTACCCTGGACCAAAATACAAGAAAGTTTCTTTCTCAAATCCGGGTCATGCAGAGAACTTGGCCAAAAAATTAAACGCACAACACAACACTGACAAGTTTGCAGTGTATCTTTTAAAAACAGGCGACAAATACTCTAGATAATTACGTGTATGGACGTTAAAACTGCCTACACTCGTACCTTCCTAATGCTTAAGGAACAACCGTTGCACGAAGAAAGTATCAAAGCCTCATATTTTGCATGGTGGCAAAACGTAAGAGAAAGTTACCAGGCCAGATCACTGAGATTAACCAAACTTGGTTTAGAATGGATTGAATCCTGTGAGATCAAAACCTATGAGATTAAATTTCCTGCCAAAATCATATTCACACCTCAGACCTACCTATGGTTAGACGAATTTGTTGATTGTCCTTATTTTGTTGACAAGAAGAAAATCATAGTTACCATGGAAAAAATGGCATTACAATTGATGCTTTTTGCCGGAGACATAACAAAATATGGTTTATCTAGAGCAATGAGCAAGGCAGACGAACAAAAAACCCAGTAAAATAGCGACTTTTAAGCGGTTGACGTATAACACAATTCTGTTATAATGGTATTATAAACATTTTAAACAGGAGTGTACAAAATGGCAAGATCAAGTAAAAACAAAGAGGCCGCAGTAGGCAGTCAAAATAGAACAGTCACGCCAAACGAGGCAAAATCAGCACTAACACATTGTATTAAATTACAGAGACCAATCATGATGTGGGGTGCACCGGGTATCGGTAAGTCCGATATTGTTAAACAAATTGCAGATCAGGAAGGAAGAGAAGTTATTGATATTAGACTTCCTTTGTGGGAACCTACTGATATTAAAGGTATCCCTTATTACAACTCTAAAGAAAACAATATGGTATGGGCAAGTCCGGCAGAACTGCCAACTGATCCCAAGTCTAATGCTATTGTGTTCTTAGACGAATTAAATTCGGCGGCTCCGGCAGTACAGGCGGCGGCTTATCAACTTATATTGAACAGAAGAGTAGGACAGTATCATCTACCAGAAGGCGTTTCGATTGTGGCGGCTGGTAACAGAGACTCTGACAAGGGTGTCACTTACAGAATGCCTGCTCCGTTGGCAAACAGATTTGTTCACGTAGAATTAAGAGTAGACTTTGAAGACTGGATGGAATGGGCAACCACTAATCACATCCACGCAGATGTTGTAGGTTATTGCACATTTGCAAAACAAGATTTATACGATTTTGATCCTAGAGGTAGTTCTAGATCATTCGCAACTCCAAGATCTTGGAGTTTCGTTTCCCAACTTCTATCAGATGACCTGCCAGAAAGTACGCTCACTGACCTCGTTGCAGGTTGCGTAGGAGAAGGGTTGGCCGTAAAGTTTATGAATCACCGTAAGGTGAGCGGCCAACTCCCAAACCCATCTGATATATTGAGCGGTAAGGTTAAAGACCTTAAAACTAAAGAAATCTCAGCGATGTATTCTTTGACAGTTTCTTTGTGCTATGAATTACAACAGGCACACGAGAAAAAAGAAAAGAACTGGAACGAACAAGCAGATAGGTTTTTCCACTATATGATGGACAACTTTGAAACAGAGTTGGTTGTGATGGGTGCCAAGATTGCACTTACAAATTACAAACTTCCGTTTGATCCTAGCAAGTTGAAATCATTTGATAGGTTCCATAAGAAGTTTGGCAAGTATGTCATAACTGCTATGGAGTCTAAATAATGAATTGGAAACAAAAGATTATAGATCCAAAAAATCCAAAACACGTTGCAAGTAGTTGGGCAAACCTAGGTAACCATGTGTTACTAATAGGTTTCTGCCTAGCACTTGGTTTTGTAATATATGCGAGTTATTAATGGATTATAGAGAACAAAAAATTGTAGACAAACTAGTGACAGCAAGGATTGCCTTGTTATTGAAACATCCTTTCTTTGGCAATCTTGCAACTAGATTGAAACTTGTAAATGCAGACGACTGGTGTCCGACAGCAGGTACAGACGGCAGATACTTTTATTACAACACAAAGTTCATAGATTCTCTTACACCTAAAGAAGCAGAGTTCTTGTTTGGACACGAGGTGTTGCACAATGTTTTCGAACATATGCTAGTGAGGATTGGTGACAGAGATCCACAACTTTGGAACATCGCGGCGGACTATGCCGTTAATCAAATATTGGTAGATGGAAAAATTGGTGAAATGCCTAAAGGTAAAAAGGGCGAGAACAAAGGTTTCCAAGATGACAAATACAAGGACTGGCCAGCAGAAAGAATATACGACGACATCTTTAAACAAGCAAAAAAGAACGGTAAGAAGATGTTGGAGAAATTAGGTGAACTAATGGACGAACACGTCGATTGGGGTGAAGGTGATGGTGGAGCAAAAGGCAAAGACGGTAAGAAACAACCAGGCAAAGGCAAGCCAGTTTACACAAAAGAAGAACTTAAGAAGATCAGAGATGAAGTTAAAGAAGCAATGGTAAGTGCCGCACAATCAACTGGTGCTGGCAGTTTGCCGGGTGCTTTACAAAGATTGGTTGCTGACCTTACAGAGCCTAAGATGGATTGGAGAGAAATACTTCAACAACAGATAATGAGCACTATCAAGAGTGACTATACTTGGATGAGACCTAGCAGAAAGTCTTGGCACACTTCTGCCATACTGCCTGGACAAAACAACGATGAGATGATTGATATATGTTTGGCTCTAGATGCTTCTGGTAGTATAAGCAACGAACAATGTACAGAATTTTTGACTGAAGTGAAAAACATAATGGACCAATACAAGGATTATAGAATTCATCTTTGGACATTTGATACAGATGTGTTCAATCCAAAGGTATTCACACCTGACAATGCAGAAGAATTGTTAGATTACAAACTAGGTTCAGGTGGTGGTACAGAGTTTGAATGTAATTGGGAATGGATGAAAGAGCAGGATATTGTGCCTAAAAAATTTGTAATGTTTACGGATGGATGGCCATTTAACAGTTGGGGAGATGCAGACTACTGTGATACTATATTCCTAATCAATAATCCATATGAAAGAGGCATAGAAGCACCTTTTGGAATGACGGTACAGTACAATGATTAAAATGTTTGTTGATATGATAAAGGATCTTGTTGTAGATTGGTTAGCACATCCAGTTACATTGGCAGTGATAATTGTCCTTGTCAGTTTACTATTAATGCAATGGGCGATGTGATGGTAAAACCTGATTCAAGAGGACTTTGGTATAGTGGGAAGATGATAAAGAAAAATACCTTGCGAAATAAAATGATAGATGCCGCGACTATACTGTTCGACGACAACAAAAATGATTTAAGAGCATTACCTAAAACTGTTAGGCTTCAAATATTGACCGTGTTAAGTTTTGTTTGGAGTACTGTTTTCTCTTTATATACTTTTCAAATAACCACCTTTGTGTGGGGTTGGACAGGCATGGTGGCTGTGCATATCCTTTTGATATTTGCTTGTTATTACACTTTCAAACAATTTCATAACAAGGAATATGACAAAAAACCCGACCCTAATGATCCACCAATTTACGACGACGTGTGGTACGGATCATGAGTAAGATAATAGTAGTAATAATGATGTTTGTTGTAATTGCTATGTTTGTGAAAGGAGTGGAGGTACTTGGTCCAAGCAACACTAACAAGGATGTATTGTATGAGGGTCCTATTAAATCAACAGAAGAAAGATGGGACGCCGCCTTTGAATGGATGGAGAAAAAACGTGAGAATAAATCCAAATAATTTTTTCCAAAGAGAACTGGATTTTTTACCACCGCATTTTGTCAACACCGTGGTTAGAAAACACGAAGCCGAGGTTGAGGAAATAAGAAAATGGATTTACCAAAATTGTAATGGTAGATATTCAATCACCAAAGATGTCATGTTCGATAATGGTATCTCGAGAAATGTCACTGTGCTTGGTTTCGAAGAACCCGGCGATCTAACACTTGTTGCATTAAGTGGTGTTTTAGGTTCAAAATAATTACCAAAGATACTCAATCTCTTCAAAAATAAAGATTGTATTCCATAATTACTTTATAGTATAATATGCGTATATTATATTAATTGCAATTAATAAAGGAAATAACAAATGGCAACAAAAAAGAAAAACTTAAAAAAGCCAGCAAAAGCAACTGCACCAGCGGCACCGACGGGTACTGCACCTGCAGGACAACAGGCTCCACAACCGGATCCTACTGCTTTATCAATTGGCGACCTTAAAAACCTTTCAGTAGTGCTTGATGTTGCATCTACCAGAGGTGCATTCAAAGCCGCGGAAATGGCTAATGTTGGATTTTTATTCAACAAACTTCAGGCATTCCTAGCAAAAGTGGCTCCTGAACAAAAACCAGAGGATGCCAAAGCACCCTCAACAGAAAGCAAATAGGAGATAAACTATGGCAAATTTAATGAACGTAAATCAAATGGCTATGGGTCCTGGAGCAGATAACCAAGAAGGTTCTGTAAAAAGAACATACTTCAAACACGTTGGCGAACTTGCAGACGAATCGAAAGCAAAAGTAGTAGTGGTGTTTAGAGTAGTACCGGGAGAACCTAACAACTGTTTGGTTGTCGGTACAAAGTTTTTATCAGACTTATATCATGAAGGTTTAATGAAAGCAGTTGAGTCAGAGGGAGGACAAGCATCAGAAGAACTTGGTACTTTCCTTGCTAGACAAACATTCGCTGATGGAACAAATATGTTGGCTGTGCTAAACAACGACAACTATATCAAGAAGTTTAAAACCAAAGACATCGTTATGACATACGGTCCAACTGATGAAGGTAGAATTACCCTAAACAAGTTGAACGAGATGATAGCAAAAGAAAAAGGTGTCAAGGTAAGTGATTTAGCAGTAGAAGACGATTCTCCAAAGACTGAGGCACCGGCAAAAAAAAGTAAAAAGACTGATGCCAAAGAAACTACCGCCAAAGAATAGTAACTGGGTACAACTCACTAAAGATTTTGTTAAAGAGTGGCCGGAGGTTTTGGAAGGATTAGAGTTCCAAAATATGCCGGTCAAGTACCTGGAAAGAGTTGACCTTGTTCTCAAAAATGCAGTTACAATCGTTATTGATATAAAATCTCAAATGCAATCTACCAAATACCCATTTGGTGGCAACAATAACATGAAAAGGTCAAACGTAAACAAGCAAGATCAAATTGCTAGATTTTTACAAGACACAATAAAAAAGAATTATTTTAAGATCCAAACAGTAAGTTTAAAATTCGATATTCCTGCATTGAAAAAAGATATGCAGTCAAAAACTTCAAATATATTATCTAAAAGTTTTAGAAAGTAAGTCTAAGTTTTTTGCGACAGCAATAGCATTGTCAATATCTGTTATAGGTGTGGTGTTGTTTTCTACACATTGAACAAAATGTTCAAGTTCATTTTTTAGAGGATTAGATTCTATTTTGAATTCTTCAATTGTAGGCTTATAATTCATTCTATCATCTTGCCATATATCTGTGGAAAGTTTTATTATTTTTGATTGTTCATCCCAAAATATTGTACCTTGCTCTCCGATAATAGCAGTTGTCCTTTGTTTGTCTGGATAATACCAACTCATGTTGAATTTTACTGGCACGTCATTACAAGTAAACTCAAACTCGTCTCTGTCGTTTTGTGCGAACTTGCTAAACTTATGACCACTGTGTTTTATATTTTTGAATTCGTGTTCTCCCAAAAATAAATGTATCATGCTTATGTCATGTGTAGCGAGGCTATCTAATGTTGTGATCTTTTTTTGAAACCTACCCCAATTCAGTCTGTTAGATTCTATGTATTGTATTTTTCCTATCCTAGGCAAAAGTTCTTTTATTTTTAACACCCTATCGTTATATAAGAAAATATGTCCTACCATTAAAGTTTGATCTTTAATGTAATTTTTGATGTCTATACACTCAGCAGATGTCAATGCTAGTGGTTTTTCAACATATAAATTTTTGTTTTGTTTTAATAATGTAACCACTTGATCATGATGATCCCAAGCAGGAGTGGCCAATATTACGTTTTCGTGAGTTATACTATCAAGATCTTTTCCGTTTTTAATATCAATTTCTTCTATATCACCAACGCCGTTAATTGATTTTAATTCTCTCAATATATTGGAACCCCAATATCCAATTCCAACAAGACTAATGTTTATCATAAAATTCCTTAATGCCGGTAATTATGTAATCTTGCCAGTGCTTTGGCAGAGTATGGTAACAAGGTAAACTTAAGATGTTGTTGCAAATATTTTCTGTAATTGGCAAACTTTCTACTGCATATTTTTTAAATGCTTTTGTTGTATGTGTTGGGTTTCTATAATGCACGTTTGTTGCGATACCTTTTGTTTTTAAAAATTCTGCCAATTTATCTCTAGTGCCTGCTGGAGTTTCGATTACATAGACATAATAAGAATGTAGTCCCCATGGTGCTTCTTGAGGACACTTGACAATGTTTTTGAGTTTGTCTGTGTATCTACGACATATTGCCCGTTTTTTATCTAACCAATCATCTATTTTGGAAAGTTTGGCTTGTACAACAACTGCCTGTAAGTTGTCTATACGTGAATTATATCCAACTGCGTCGTACTCAAATTTTGTTTTCCTGCCGTGATCTCTATACATTTTAACTTTATCAACAAGTTCTTTACTACCTGTAACTGCTCCTGCGTCTCCCATCGCACCTAAATTTTTTACAGGATTGAAACTGAAGCAAGTTAGATCAACTAGACTTCCAACCTTTTTACCTCTATATTCTGCACCAAAACTTTGAGCGGCATCTTCAATTAATTTAATGTCATATTTTTTTGCAAAAGATTTCAATGCATCAATGTTAGGTGTTTGTCCATACAGGTCAACAAACAATATTGCCTTTGGTGCTTTTGGATGTGCTGTTGCCGAGTCCAGATCAAACAAATAAAAATCATCTATGTCAACGAATTCTGGTATCGCTCCAACATTAACTATTGCTTCGGTGGTTGATACAAAAGTATGTCCAACTGTCCAAACTCTATCGCCCGGCCCTATCTCTAATGCACGTAAGGCACACACCAGACTATTTGTGCCTGATCCCATACTTGCACAGGCTTCTGCACCTGTGTAATCGCATATTGCTTGTTCAAATTTATCAACAGTAGGTCCTGTGATGAAATCAGATCTATTGATTATGTCAGCGATTGCATTATCTATTTCTGATTTTATTTCCTCGTACTGAGGATACAAATCAACAAACGGTATCTTTATATGTTCGTTCATAGTGTTGTCTAAGCCATTCAAAGTTGTAACTATACATTAATTTATCGTAATCGTCTTTGCACTGATTAAAATAATTTTCTGCATCTACGGCGCCTCTTTTTACCCATTCTGCATTTTTTCCTTCGCCCAACTGTGTCCATTTTTTTAATCTATATCTTGTTTCTACAGTGGCCTCACCTTGTAATAATTTTAGCACTTCTCTGAAAGCAGTTCGCCATGCCAGCCATGGTGTTTCGTTAAAATGATTTATTGCACTCAACACAGGAACCACTGTGTGTGCTTTTGATAGTGTAAAGTCAAGGCCTGGTCTTGGTGTTTCCATGGTAAGTTTTTTGTTATACATCAACACTGCTCCGTGTCCATATTCTAAATCGTTGACAGGATTCTTACAATGGAAGATATAATGACATGGTTCCTTCATTCTGTCTGGTTGAAAATCAAATTTAAAACTGTCAACAATTTCTAATTTTGGAAATACGCAGAAAAAATATTCTGTTTCACTCATTTGTGCCGCTGTCATATAAGCAAGTGTTTGTCCTTGAACACCCTTGCACCATTTTGCTCTTGGATATTTTTCTTTCAATTTATTGTAACGTTCTTCAGCACTAGGCTCGTCATATGATATAAAAATTATGTCCATTGGTCTCGAGTGATATTCTTTGTCAAAATGCACGTGCCTTTCTATATCATAGAACTGTTTCAAGTTTTCCCTATACGGCACAAGCATAATATCCTTTGTATCTCCCCATGTGTAAATTTTCTCGTCTTCCCAAAAACTAGGAAAAAAATTAGGCAAATCTTTAGGAGACAAATCTTTGTTGTATATCCATTTGTAATATACCTTGCCTAAGTTTCTATAAGAAATATAAGGATCACTTAACTTAAAAGAAGTGTTTGGTATCCAATTTTGATACAAATTATCATGAGAATGATAATTGATGTCTTTGTAATCACGTAAAAATTTTAAATTGTTTATTTGTTCTTTGAATGCTTTAGTTGGTATCAAGAATACGTTGCCTTCCTTGTTTGTGCCACCCAAGGGATTTGTGTTATACCAAACGTGTATTTGATCTCTTTCATGTTGTTCAGGGATATAATCTAGATCAATTGTTTTTAAATTCATGAAACTTGCAAAAAACCAAAAGTATTCTGTCTTCACATCGTCAATGATTGATTTTAAAACTGTGAGATAACTGTCAACAAACGGAACCTCTCTTGTATTTGCAAAAGGACTTGGTTGATTTTCTGTGTTTTTAAATCTAACCTTTATACTGTCGAATCCAGTCATAATAACTTTCTAATCCTTGTCTTAAACTAAATTGCGGCGTGTGAGATAAAAGTTGTTTTGCTCGTTCTATGTTTAACGTGCCTCTCTGTGGATATAGTTTATGCTTACCAACATCTTCCATTTTTGATTTACTACCTGTTATATCTATTATTGTTTCCGCAAGTGTTCTCAAACTTACGGCATTTCCGGCAGTCATGTTAAAACTAGTATTGCTAACTTCTGACAATGCCGCTTTTACAATACCGTAAGCAGTGTCTTGTCTATAAGTGAAATCAACTTTATTGTCGCCGTTATGTAAAGTAATAGTTTCGTTCTTCATTGCTTTGTCAAAAAATTTTGGTACAACTCTGTCCGGCAAATCACCAGGACCATAAACTCCGCTAGGTCTAATGATGTTGTACTTTAATCCATCTTTAGCAAAAAGTTTTGTAAGCCTCTCACCTGCAAGTTTTGCCTCTCCGTATAAGTTCATTGGCTTTGTACTAGCATCTTCTTTTGTGCCATCCGCAAAGTCTCCGTACACCATGCTACTACTAATGTAGACAAACTTTTTCACATCAAACTTTAGAGAGTGCCATAATAAATTTGTAGTTGTTCCTATCACTTTCGGAATACCAACTATAGGATCATCATTTACAATTTGTGCCCTAGGCCATGTCGCTAAATGTATAACAACATCAGGTTTACTGCTAAATGATCTCAAACAAATTAACCTGTCTAAGATATCTCCCTGAATTACACTGACATTTTTACTCCAATTTCTTGTACGCCATTCGTGTAGTTTTTTCAATTCCTCATCGCTTAACACATTGTATTTTTCCATACTGTCCACAACGGTCACACTGTGTTCTTGACAAAGTTTTTCTACAACTTTAGTGCCAATAAACCCTAATCCTCCTGCTACCAAAATTTTCATTACAGTACCTTTACTCCGTATTTTTTGGTAAAATCTTTACCATCCTGCGTGTCGTTTAC
>Ga0163111_10001550_pt1 | contig 14261 bp, 15 predicted proteins | sample CRUFie1St18metaG_FD_109645 | JGI IMG/M metagenome (GOLD analysis project Ga0163111, IMG submission 109645) | Marine microbial communities from the Costa Rica Dome - CRUD Field 142mm St18 metaG | ecosystem: Environmental > Aquatic > Marine > Oceanic > Photic zone | place: Costa Rica: the Eastern...
ACCGATAGCGTTTGAACTTGGAACTACAGCACCAGAGATGATGTTGTTACCGTAAAGTAGAGAACCAGCAACTGGCTCACGGATACCATCGATATCTACTGGAGGTGCTGCGATAAAAGCGATGATGTAAGCTGAGATAGCTGTAAGTAGAGTAGGGAACATTAGTACACCGAACCAACCGATGTAAAGTCTGTTCTCAGTAGAAGTGATCCATGCGCAGAATTGCTCCCAGAAGCTTGCGCTTTCGCGACGTTGTAAAGTTGTAGTCATGATTAAATTTTGATTAAGTTAAATGTTTGTGGTCTTAAAAACCTCCCAGGAAAATATTTCCTGTTAAAAACATTATTGGAAACAAACCAGCTATAAATTATTACAATAAAAATATAAATTTAATTTTAAATAAACGTACGTAAAAATTTCCGCAAAGGACTCGGCTGGTGGTTTTGTTTCTTTAGAGTCTTCTTTGTAAGCACTGATCACCGCTTGATCTGTTGCGGTGTTATCGTTTTCAAAAAAAGGCACGTTTTTATCGTAATGAGGGTTTTCAAACATTAAATCAACCAGCCATTTATTCAAAGTGCCTGATAAAAATAAGTTTGAATTAGAAAACGTACTCAGTATAGAAAGGGGGGTTTCGTTGAAACACAGCCCCAGCTCGTAAAATTTTCTAACCGAAGGATTTTTAAATACAAGAAAATCTGAAGCTTGTATTTTAGATTCTTTTTTTTTTCGGATTTGTATTTGCGGTAAGCTGTGCTAGCTTCTGAATACGAACGAGGTAAATCGGGTTTCATTACATTGGTCACACAATCATAACTTATATAGATTGAATTAGAATTCAATAACTTTGTAATTAAACTTATTAGTGTAAAAAATGCTGGATAGGATTCATTTTTTTTTAAATTCAGCTACAAAAGCAAACGTATTCATTGAACAATAAGGTGTTATTATTTTAAATAATTAAAAGGCGTCACCTTAAGTTGTGCTTATTTATAACCTATGGTATTATTAACTTACAGGGTCGATGCCCGAGCGGTTAATGGGGACGGATTGTAAATCCGTTAGCATAGCTTACGTTGGTTCAAATCCAACTCGGCCCAATAAAGATTATCGTAAATAACTAACACAAAATCATAATTGTTGTTGAATTTTAATTTCATATTTTTGTTGAAATTCTATTTCCTGGGTGCGTAGCTGATTCATGATGAAATATATAAACCTGAGAGAAAACACATCAGAGCTCGAGCAAATCGGAAAAGAAGATTTTGATTCATTGGTTATGTTTCTATAAACTATCAAACCTAATTACAAATTCTCCAGGTGGAATTTTATTGCTAAGAAATTTTTCAATTATGTCCGGATATGATGTTTTACTGTTCCAGGAATTTGCAATGCCTACTTGATATTTGTATGGGAAATTTTTTAAATCGTCTGGTGCAATAATTACTTATTTTCTTTATTCATCAATATTAATCCTTACTTTGGAGAGGTTGCGAGCTACAAAATTAGAACGTTTCAATGTATTTTTTTTTTAATGACATATTAATTATGTCGGTTAAATGAGCTCATTTAGTTTTAGAAAGTAGCAAGTTTAAGTTATAATTTACATAAGTGTAATGTAAGGGTCAAAGTTAAATCTGTGGCCTGAAAAGTTTATTAACCTTTATTAGAAAAAAATGGCAGACGAATTAAATTTACAAATCCCATCGCCAACTTTTGGTGGAAGTACAGGGGGATGGTTAAGATCAGCTGAAACGGAAGAAAAATATGCTATTACTTGGACTAGTAAAAAAGAGCAAGTTTTCGAAATGCCAACTAGTGGTGCAGCAATAATGCAAGGTGGTGAAAACCTACTTTATCTTTCAAAAAAAGAACAGTGTTTAGCACTTGGGACACAGCTTCGTACCCTGTTTAAAATTAACGATTATAAGATTTATCGTATTTTTCCTAATAGTGAAGTTCAATATTTACACCCTAAAGATGGTGTGTTCCCAGAGAAACTTAATGAGGGTCGTGTAGGTGTTGGAAACATAGGACATTCGATTGGAAAGAACGCTCAACCTGTTAATGTTAAATTTACTGGTAAAAGAACTTTCGATTAATTAGTGATCAAAAATAAAATTTAATATCTATAAATCTTTAAGTAATCTTATAGGAAAAAAACTATAATTAAAATTAGAATTAAAGATTTCATTATTATTTGGTTAAAAAGAATTAGCACCTTAGATCAATATGCTAAAAAATAAAATTTTTGTAAGTAGCTTTCTGGCAGCTTTCGTATTTGCTACTGGTATTAGTCCTGTTCAAGCTTTAGAACTAGATGAAGATACAAGAACAGTAAATCTTGACCCCAAAGGAAATAATGTAGTTATTACACCAGAGCAGGTAAAACGTGGTAAGCGTCTATTCAATAACGCATGCGGTACTTGTCACGTTGGGGGATTAACAAAGACAAATCCCAACGTTGGATTAGATACAGAATCACTTAGTTTAGCTTCTCCACCAAGAGATAACATCACAAGTCTTGTTGGTTACATGAAAGAACCAATGACTTACGATGGACTTGATTCTATTTCTGAACTACACCCAAGTATTAAAAGTGCCGACATCTTCCCTAAAATGCGTTCTTTAACTGATGAAGATCTATTTGCTATTGCAGGCCACATCCTTCTTCAGCCTAAAGTAGTAAACGAAAAGTGGGGCGGAGGAAAAATTTACTATTAAATAATATGTTGTGTTTCTAGACCTAGCTTTCTGGTAAGAAAGTCGATAGTATCTTAGAAGCCAGTATTTATTTTAGAACTTTCGTAATAAAATTTCAGCTTTATTACGAAAGTTTTAATTTTTTCATAAAAAGTATATGCCCCACAATTGTAGTTATTTAGTTATTTCTTTATCGTGTACAAGTTCTTCTACATCAATTAAAGCAATGAAGCGGCTGGTAAGCTAAAGCTTAAACTTGCATAATTTGCAGAACTAAAAGCTTTCTCACACTTCTGGTCTACATAAGGCTACTTAAAATAAGCTTGCTCGTGGTAAGCGTTTACGTGAGATGTCTATTATTTCGCATTTAAACTGGATTTGTAAGTGGTATTACATAATAAGTCTTAAATAATTTTATTTTGTATTGTTACTTTCTTTTCAGGTAATATAGTTTTTATAACTGTAACGATAAACTAGAAGAATAAGACAAACTTATCAAGATAAATCTACCTATTCATGAAAATTTTAAACCCCCCATTATTTTTTATTAGTTTAAACTCTTTAATTTGCAGCTTGTACACCTTAGAGGGAAATCATGAAGTGTTTAAAAAAATTAATCTTAAAAGTGACTTACATCTAGATATCCCAAATATTGAGTATTTTTCTAGTTCCAATAGAGTCGAAAATTTTTATGAATTAGAAAAAATATTTAACAAATATTCAGTAAAATTATTTACTTTTTATTTATTGACGGCATTTTTAAACTTAAACGATTTTTTAAAGGGGGGAAAAACCTTTATCAATGAAGAAATTGATGCCGAAACAATTTTACTAAAAAAATATTTGCGAAAATTTAGGCAAAATTATAAACGTTATTTTTTTTATCAAAACGGTGTTTACGTAAATTTACCAACAAAGAAAGAAATCAACATGTATGCGATTGAGTCTTTATTTTTGTTATTAGGTATATAAAAATCTTATGTAACAATGATTTTAAATTTAATTAGTTTCTTTAGCGGTTTTTTAACTTCCAGTATAGTTGACACAAGCTTGGGTGAATTTAGTGAATGGGCTATTGTAGGGTCTGCACTTGTAGTAGCAAATATAGAATCTTTTAACAATTTTTATTATTATTTAATAAGGAAAAATAGAAACACTACCATTAACCAGTTTTACCTTCTTAAACTATTTGATATATTGAATTTTTTTAAAATTGGGATTGTGTACGGGCTAATTGTCGATGCATTTAAGCTTGGTAGTTAAATAACCAATTGATGTTTTTCCACAAAAATACTAATATGGACAAAATTATAGTAAGGGGCCTTTTGGGGAACTTGCTCGCAAAATAAAGTGTCTTGAAATTCCAAATAAAGGAAATAATAACCAAGATTCAAAATTTCCTTACGCAGCGCTTTTTTCTTTTAAATGAGACGCCTAATCATATTTATTTTTACTAAAAAATGTATAAAATCTTTTGATTAAGACAAGTTGTCAAATTTCCGTTTGCAAAAAAAAAAATCCTTTGATATCTTTTATATTATCAAAAAAGGCTCAGTAGCTCAGTTGGTTAGAGCAGGGGACTCATAAGCCCAAGGTCGCAGGTTCAAGTCCAGCCTGAGCCAGTTCTTATCTTGAACAGGAAGTTTAGTTTAGATCGTAAAAGTTATTATAAAAAGAGTCATACCAAAAAAGCACTGCAAACATTATTATGCCCGCAAAAACAATTCTTTATCAAGAATCTGCGAGAAAAGCATTAGAAAAAGGGATGGATATTCTAGCTGAAGCCGTTTCAATTACTTTAGGACCAAAAGGTAGAAACGTTGTTTTAGGTAAAAAATTTGGCACTCCCCAAATCGTGAATGATGGGGTGACGATTGCTAAGGAAATTAATTTAACAGATAATCTCGAAAATACTGGTGTTTGTCTAATTCGCCAAGCTGCTTCAAAAACGAATGACGTTGCTGGAGACGGGACGACAACAGCGACTGTTCTTGCTTATGCGATAATTAAACAAGGAATGCGAAATGTAGCTGCAGGGTCAAATCCGATAGTTTTAAAGCGTGGGATTGAAAAAGCAACACAATTTGTGGTTAGCAAAATTACTGATTACGCACGCCCAATTGAAAATCTTTCCGATATTACAAAAGTAGCAACTATTTCAGCAGGTAATGATACAGAAGTTGGTTCTCTTATAGCAAGTGCTATAGACAAAGTAGGTAGGGAAGGACTTATTTCTCTTGAAGAAGGTAAATCAACTATAAACGAGTTAGAAATAACTGAAGGTATGGGGTTCGATAGGGGTTTTATTTCAGGTTATTTTGTAACTAATCAAGAAAGGATGGAAGCTGTATTAGAAAATGCTTATATCTTATTGACTGATAAAAAAATCACTTTAGTAAAACAGGATTTATTACCCACATTAGAGTTAGTTTCAAAAACAAATCAGCCTTTATTAATAATAAGTGATAATGTTCAAAAGGAGGCATTAGCAACACTTATCGTAAATAAAATAAGAGGTATTTTAAATGTTGTTGCTGTACGAGCACCAGGGTTTGGTGATCGCCGTAAAGCATTATTATCCGATTTAGCAATTTTAACGGGTGGAGAGGTTATTAGTTCTGATGCTGGCTACAGCTTACAGAACATGGAAATAGAGCTGCTAGGACGTGCACGTCGTGTAATAATTGGAAAAGAATACACAACAATTATTTCTGATGCAAATAAACAAGAAGTCCTTGCTAGATGCGAACAGTTACGACGTCAACTTGAAACAAGTGAGTCAACATATGAAAAAGAAAAAATTCAAGAAAGGCTAGCAAAATTGAGTGGTGGAGTAGCTGTAATAAAAGTAGGGGCTGCCACAGAAACTGAAATGAAGGATCGTAAATTAAGATTAGAAGATGCCGTTAATGCAACAAAAGCAGCAGTAGAAGAAGGCATTGTTCCTGGTGGAGGTACTACATTGGCTCATATTTCTGAAGAACTTTTTGAATGGGCGAAAGAAAATTTATTGGAAGATGAACTTATCGGAGCTTTAATAGTTGAAAAAGCATTAAGTGCCCCTTTAAAAAAGATTGCCTCCAATGCTGGCCAAAATGGGGCTGTTATATTGGAAAAAGTTAAAGAAGCCGATTTCGAAATTGGTTACAATGCTGCAACAAATGAATTAGTTAATATGTTTGACATCGGAATAATTGACCCAGCTAAAGTAACACGTTCAACCTTACAAAATGCGGCATCAATTGCTAGTATGGTTTTAACAACCGAATGTATAATTGTAGATAAGCCAGAGGAAAGTATGGTGTAATTTTTTTAACTTTTCAAATCGTAATAGATTAGACAGCTATAATGTTTAAAACATTTTATAAAAAGCAAAATTCTAAATCAACTGATTCAAATACTTCCATAACAATGACCTTAATTGATAATGATGAAATGGCTCTTTCCGAGCATATTGAAGAATTTAGTCAAAGGCTTGTTTTTTGTCTTATATTCCTAGTTTTTGCGACTCTTATCTGCTTTGCAGATGTTAAAGAAATTGTAAGAATCTTTCAAGCCCCGGCTATAGGCGTAAAATTTCTTCAATTTGCACCGGGTGAATATTTTTTTGCATCAGTGAAAATTGCCTTTTTTTGCGGGATACTTATCAGTAGTCCATTAATACTTTATCAATTATTATTATATCTAATACCAGGATTAACTAAAAATGAGAGGGATATCATATTGCCAGTTAGTTTTGGTTCTGGAATATTATTTCTCGTCGGATTGCTGTTTTCTTATTTTTTTCTAGTTCCAGCAGCTTTAAGATTTTTTATTTCTTATGGTTCCGAAGTAGTAGAACCTTTTTGGTCCTTTGACCAATATTTCGATTTTATTGCTGTTTTATTGTTTGCTACTGGATTAGCTTTTCAAGTACCAGCAATTCAAGTAGTACTAGGCTTACTAGGTATTGTTACTGGTGAAAAAATGTTAGCCGCTTGGAAATACGTTATAGTAATTTGTACTATCGTAGCAGCTATAATAACTCCATCAACAGACCCTGTTACTCAAATTTTACTTTCTTCAGCATTGTTGAGCTTGTACCTGGGAGGTTCTGGAGTCGTTATTTTACTTAAAAAATAGACTCCTTGTATATTTTTCGGGTATAAAATAAGAAATTTCATACAATAAAAAATAAAAGTCGCAGTGCCTCATAGAGTCTTAAACTGGGGTTTGTAGAAAATTATAAAAGCTATTCTTTTTTATTGCAGAGAATATACAAAGATTTAGTTAAAAATTAAGTATATAATAAATCATTGTATTAGATTTTTTTAAAAAATTAATTAAATGATTCAAGCAATCAAAAAGTTCAAATCCGTTTTTATCATTCTGGGGATTGTAGGGACAATTTTCTTACCAAAAGTTTCTTACGCTTATCCGGTTTTTGCTCAAAACGCATATCAGAATCCTCGTGAAGCAACAGGAAGAATTGTTTGTGCTAACTGTCACCTTGCACAAAAACCTGTTGAGATTGAGGTACCACAGGCTGTTCTTCCAGATACTGTATTTGAAGCTGTTGTAAGTATTCCTTATGATACATCAGTAAAGCAAATTTCTGCTGCGGGTACAAAAGCGACTCTTAACGTAGGCTCTGTATTAATTTTACCAGAAGGCTTTAAACTTGCTCCAAAAGAGCGTCTTTCAGATGAAATTAAAGCTAAGACTAAAGGAGTTTTTGTTCAACCTTATAGTAAAGAAAAACCAAATATTTTAGTAGTTGGTCCAGTTGCCGGAGACAAAAAAGGGGTACTTAGAGAAATTGTTTTCCCTGTATTATCTCCAGATCCTGCCCAAGATAAGTCTGTAAGCTTCTTAAATTACCCTGTTTACGTAGGTGGTAACAGAGGAAGAGGACAAGTTTATCCAACAGGTGAAAAGAGTAATAACAATGCTTATACATCTACAGTAGCCGGGCAAATTATGTCGATTGAGCCTGGGGAGAAGGGTAAAACAACCGTTGTAGTAGCAACTGTAAACGGCGATGTTACACAAACTGTTCCAAGTGGACTTCAACTTTCTGTAAAGGTAAAGGATACTGTAAAAGCTGACCAGCCTTTAACATTAGACCCTAATGTTGGCGGTTTTGGACAAGAAGAAACAGAAATCGTACTACAAAACCCAAATCGAGTTAAGGGTATGATCATATTCTTCTTTACAGTAACACTGGCACAAATTTTATTAGTACTTAAAAAGAAGCAGTTCGAAAAAGTTCAAGCTGCCGAAATGAACTTCTAATAATCTCTCAAAAAAAAAGAAGATACCAAAACAAAATATGTTTTGGTATCTTTTTTTTACTAGCTACGAATAATTTTATCAGATGAACTTACAAATACTAACGCAGCTGCAATAGGGATGATAACAATAATTACAGCTAAAAAGATACTACTTAGAAAAGCACTTAATGAAGGTGTCATAAATTTATTAATTTAACGTTTTACCTTAAGTCGGATTTTGAGATAATTATAGCATAAAGCTTAACTAACGAATTAACTTTTACCAATTACAAATGGTAAAAGAGAAGCAATTCTAGCTATTTTAATTAATTTAGTTACCTTTTTCTGCTGCTTAGATGATAAACCCGTAACACGCCTTGGAAGAATTTTTCCTTGCTCACTTAAGTAGTTTGTTAAAATTTTGATATCTTTATACGTAAGCAGGTCAAAATTAATGGAATCTTGATTGTTTTTGTCTATTGAATTTTCTAACATAAAAATTTCTTATTTAAAACTTTTATTATTTAATTTCTTTAAATAATTCGTGTTTTTTAGTTATTGGTGAATATTTTTTTAATTCTAATCTTTCCGTTGTGTTTCTGCGATTTTTCGAAGTGTGATAACGGTAGACCCCTTGCTCACATTTATGCTCTAATGTAACGCGGATTCTAGCCCCTTTGCTTTTAGCCATTTAATTAGTATTTCTATAATCTAACTACGTATAATATATAACCAGGTGAAAAAAAAATCAACAAGATATATTTTATAGCATTAATTTAGTTTACTTCGATTTCTTAGAGCTTGCATTTGATTAAATAGAGCTATGTCAATATCTTTTGCGAAACGGGATAATTTTAACAACTTATAATCAGTCAACTCATTTTAACCCCTATCAGGTAACAACGCGTCATGAATCTCAGATTCAAGGCCATATAACTTTTCAAGTTCAAAAATCAAATCTTGTGTTGTTTCGCTTCGAGATAATTTAACGATCTTTTGTATTAATTTTTTTATGATTTTTTTCTATCTATAAGCACTTTCTTATATTGTATATTTTTAGATGTTCCGGCGACAATTGTTAAAGGAAATCCATTTTGTAAGGTGACAAACACTTCAATGTTTGAATTATCAACGTCTTCGATTTAGTTTAAGTCAGTCACCTAGTTAAATTGAAAACCTAATCTTTTTTCGTGCATCTTAAATTTTCTCCCTCAGTTTCAAATTTTTTTTTATAAATTTACTTTGCGAATTGGCAAAGATTTGGTAATCTTATTATTGTAGGTTTAAAAAACAGAAAGCTGGTGTAGCTCAATTGGTAGAGCAACTGATTTGTAATCAGTCGGTTATGAGTTCAAGTCTCTTCACTAGCTCTAGCAAATTGGTTTTTTAAGGGATTTAATATAATGATATTATTTTAGACAATTACTCCAAACTAATTTTATTAACAACCAAAATATTTAAAATGGACGTATTAATAATTACACTCTGTAAAGGCTTCGCAGGGTTTTTAAAATTTTATATTGTAGCTTTAACTCTAAGAGTATATTTAACTTGGTTTCCAAATATAAATTTTTATGATCAACCTTTTTCTTCGTTAGGTAAAATGACTGATCCTTATTTAAGACTTTTTCGAGGAATCGTACCTCCTCTTTTAGGCTTTGATTTATCTCCACTTTTAGGTTTTAGTTTAATTACATTGCTTATTGACGTTTTTTCAAGTATAAACCTTTAAATTTAAATAAAGTATAATCATTATATAGTACTCTAAAAATTAGAGATTTTTTATTTATTACTTTCAAATTTACAATGGTAAAAAATCAACCAAATGAATCTGATGCTATTCTAGATGATATAGTTACGACGCCTTATAAATACGGTTTTACAACAAATCTTGAGACCGAAGAATTTGAAAAAGGTTTAAATAAGGAAATTCTGGAAAAAATAAGCCTCAAGAAAGCTGAACCAGAATTTTTGAAAAATTTTCGTGACAAAGCTTTCACTAGTTGGAAAAAAATGAAAAGTCCAGCATGGGCATCTTTTGACGTTCCAGAAATTGATTACGAAAGTATTCAATATTATTCTGTTCCAAAAACGAAAAAAAAATTAGGAAGTCTAGATGACGCAGATCCAGAATTACTTAAAACTTTTGAAAAGTTAGGTATTTCGCTAAACGAGCAAAAGTTATTAACAAATGTCGCCGTTGATGCTGTATTTGATAGTGTTTCTATAGGAACTACTTTTAAGAAACAACTCCAAAAATCGGGTGTGATTTTTTGTTCAATTACCGAGGCAATTAAAAAATACCCTCATCTGGTAGAAAAATATATAGCAGAAGTCGTTCCTATAGGAGATAATTACTTTTCAGCATTAAATTCCGCTGTTTTTAGTGATGGATCTTTTTGTTATATTCCAAAAGATATTAAATGCCCCATGGAACTTTCGACATATTTTCGCATAAATAATGAAGAGTCCGGCCAATTTGAACGGACTTTGATTATTGCGGAAGAAAGAAGTTCTGTGAATTATTTGGAAGGTTGTACGGCTCCACAATTTAGTAGTAATCAACTGCATGCTGCTGTTGTTGAATTGATAGCATTAGAAAATGCTACCATCAAATATTCCACTGTGCAAAATTGGTACGCCGGTGATGAGCATGGAGTCGGTGGAGTTTATAATTTTGTTACAAAACGAGGAATGTGCGCTGGCAAAAATTCAAGAATATCCTGGACGCAAGTAGAAACGGGCTCTTCTATTACTTGGAAATACCCTAGTTGTACTCTAGCAGGGACAAATTCTGTAGGTGAATTCTTTTCTGTTGCTTTAACAAGTAATAAACAACAAGCCGATACGGGGACAAAGATGGTGCATTTAGCTTCTGGAACAAGAAGCAGGATTATATCGAAAGGTATTTCGGCTGGAAATTCTCTAAACACATATCGTGGATTAGTGAAAGTTGGGCCAAGAGCATCTAAAACTCATAATTATTCACAATGTGATTCATTATTAATTGGTAAGACATCAAGTGCAAATACGTTTCCATATATCGAAGCACAAAATAGTTATACAAAAATTGAACATGAAGCTTCCACATCTCGCATTGCTGAAGAACAATTGTTTTATTTATTGCAACGTGGTATTGAAACTGAAGAAGCTGTTTCTTTAATGGTTAATGGATTCTGTAAGGAAGTTTTTAATGAGTTGCCTCTAGAATTTGCCTCTGAAGCAGATCGCTTATTAAGTCTTAAATTAGAAGGTTCGGTAGGGTAATATTTTGAAATCGCCAGTTTATTAGTATTGGTTTAATATCTACATTAACTACAAGAATGAATTTTTTAAATGAATTTGTCCTCTTATTAAAAGCACGTTATCCAATAATTTATATTGCTACTAATGAAGAGGAACGTATTGAATATCTTATAAAATATTGTGCGAAAAAATATGTGGTTCGGACGTATTATTCATGGGATTTTGTCGATGGTTATCAAGGAAACCCAAATGATACTGGTTTTGCTGCTCGCAACCCATTAGAAGCATTAGATCTAATAGATAAATTAACCCCAGAAACGGCATCGTTATTTGTATTAAAGGATTACGATAATTTTCTTAAAGATTTTTCTGTAGTAAGAAAACTAAAAAATTTAAGCCGCAGTTTAAAAACGCAACCCAAAAATATAATAATTATTTCGTCAGAAATTAATATTCCAGATTCGTTAAAGGAATTTGTAACTCTACTTGAATTTCCATTACCAAGTTATTCGGAAATTTTAGAAGAACTTAACAGATTACTTTCATCATTGCAGCAAAAAATTGAACCGGCAACTCTAAATAATATTGCGACGGCATGCCAAGGATTATCTCTTGAAAGAATTAGGCGTGTTCTATCTAAAGTTATTGCAAAATATGGCGAAATTGATGAATCGAGCCCAAATTTAATACTCCAAGAAAAAAAACAAATTATTCAACAAACTCAACTTCTGGAGTTTTGTTTAAATGACAAAAGCCTTTCAGATTTGGGGGGCTTAGACAATTTTAAAGACTGGTTAAAGTTACGTGAAAAAGCATTTTCGCAAGATGCAATTCAATACGGTTTACCATACCCTAAAGGATTGCTTTTAGTAGGTGTTCAAGGAACAGGAAAATCCGTAGCTGCTAAAATTATTGCACATGAATGGCAATTACCTTTATTAAGATTGGATTTTGGAAGACTTTTTGCTTCATTAATCGGACAATCTGAACAAAGGGTTCGAAAAATGATCGAAATTGCAGAAGCGCTTTCTCCTTGCGTTTTATGGGTTGATGAAATTGATAAAGCCTTTGCGGGAGCTCAAAGTAGTGGGGATAGTGGTACTACAAGCCGAGTTTTAGCAACTTTTATTACTTGGCTATCAGAAAAAACAACCCCTGTTTTTGTTGTAGCTACTGCAAACAATATTGATTGGATACCCCCGGAAATTTTAAGGAAAGGTCGTTTTGATGAAATGTTCTTTTTAAGTTTACCTACTCGTGAAGAACGAGAAGCTATATTCGAAGTCCACCTTAAGAAGTATCGACCAGGGGCTGTACAAAATTTTCAACTTCCATTATTAGGACAACTAAGTAAGGAATTTTCTGGTGCAGAAATTGAACAAGTTGTTATTGAAGCGATGCGACTTGGTTTTAACGAAAATCGTGAATTCAATAACGAAGATATACTAGTATCAATTCAAAATCTCGTGCCGTTAGCAAAAACAAAGAGTAAAGAAATTGAATTATTAAAAGCTTGGGCAGAATCAGGAAATGTAATAAGTGCTTCAAAATATTAAAGTTTTACATTCTAGAATTATTATGCTAATTTATATGGTTTATTAAGGTGTGGTAAAATTAATAAATTCATAAAAATAATGTCTGCTTTACAAAATATTTCTCTTGATTTAGATATATTTTATAGAAAATTAGATACCCCGAAAATTTCTTTAGGTGATAAAGTAAAAATCGTAATTTTTTTAGAACTCCCTAAAGAAGTGGAAGAGGGCGAAAAAAAAGAAAAAGAACGTATCCAAGCTTTTGAAGGTATTGTAATTTCCAAACATCTGGCTAGTACGAAAATAGATTCCACGATTACCGTAAGGAAGATGTTTCAAGGCGGAGCAACTGAAAAAGTATTTTTATTAAATTCTCCTTGGATAAAAAGTATAGAAGTACTTAGCAGTTCTATTGTAAGACGATCAAAACTTTATTATTTAAGAGAGAGAACAGGAAAATCCGCAAGATTAAAACGTCGTATAGTGAAATCTTAAAATTATTCAAATATATTTGTTTTGTAAGGACTGTCTCGGTATTTCCGAGATAAGTAAAGGTAAAACTAATTAAGTTACTAATTAAATTTTTAGGTTAAAAACCTAGAAAGTTTATAATAACAAATAAAAAAATGAACAAAGGTTTTGAGATACTATTAGCTTATTTAATTCCTCTAGCCGAACGAGGATTATCAGTAAGTGCTTTTATTTTCCCGTTACTTGAAGTTATTTCGTACTTCGGACATAAAGTGTTTTTAAGTCCGGAAAACGATGCTCTTCGTTTCTTTTACTTAAATCATCTAACAAAAATAACAAGTTTTTACACAGAAAATAATTTACTTATTTTTATATTTATGATCTGGGTATTTATTGTATGTTCAAAAGGTTCTTTACCTTTAACTAGATTCCTTAGGTTTAATGTAATACAAGCAATTTTATTGAATATTATCTGCTCTTGTTCTGGTGTTATTTTCACTTTTTGCCCGATCGTGCTTAGAGAAAGTATGGTTGGCATAGTATTTGCAAACTTTTTTTTCTTAGGGATTGTATTGTTGATAGCATATTCGTCTTTATTAATAATTTATGGACGATTCCCTGTCATCCCAATTCTTTCAGAAGCAGCAAGGTTACAGGTGCAACAAGGTTAAAAAAATAATCCTCGTTTTATTAAGCGAGGATTATTTTTTTATTCAAACTATTCTAGGTCTTTTCTGTTAGGGTTTCTAGAAGGATCATTTGAAAGGAAACCAAAAGTGAAAAGGGAAATAAAGAAAATTACAACCGTGTAAACTAAGATTTTTAACGTGAACATCGTTAAATTTTTGTTAAATTACTTTAATGCAAATAATATATTTGCTGTTTTAATGATTATTATATTCTATATAATAATATAAAACTAGAAAAAGTCACTAAAGTCCCATAATTTTAAAAATTTAATTTTGAGTAACCCTTGACATTAAGGGAAACCATTTAGTATATTTCTTCTTAGATTAAGAGTTTAATTCAAAGAGATCTCGAAGAGATTTTAAAG
>Ga0163111_10001553_pt1 | contig 14252 bp, 4 predicted proteins | sample CRUFie1St18metaG_FD_109645 | JGI IMG/M metagenome (GOLD analysis project Ga0163111, IMG submission 109645) | Marine microbial communities from the Costa Rica Dome - CRUD Field 142mm St18 metaG | ecosystem: Environmental > Aquatic > Marine > Oceanic > Photic zone | place: Costa Rica: the Eastern...
CCCCGCAAGCCTCTACCGCGAGCGCGCCCACCCGGCGCCCGACTGGATGTGCCACCCCGACGGGTGGACGGCCGCCTGCAGCAGCGCCGGCCGCCCGGGCCCGGGCAGCATCGCGCGGCGCATGGCGTGGCCGACGTCGATGTCCTCGATGCGCTCGCCGGCGCTGATGGCGTCCGCACGCGCCTGCAAGGCGGGGCCGTTCGCGGCCACACCCTCGAGCGCAAAGCGCGGCACCGCGACGCCGCCGGCGTAGACGAGCCCGACGTGCGTCAGCCGCTCGAGGGTGATGCGCGCCTGCACCGAGTTGGTCATCAGCGCCTGCTGCGAGACGTACATGGCCGAGATGCCCGTCGACGAGCGCGCCTGCACGAGCACGTGGCCGCAAAACTCGGCAAAGCGCGTCGCCAGCATGTGCGAGCCGCCCTCGACGAGCTCCCACAAGTGGATGCGCCGCGGCACGCCGCGCATCCCGAGCTCCACGTTCAAGCGCTCGTGCGCGATGCGGATGGCCGCGACCGCGTCGGCCTTGAGCGACACAAAGTAGCAGTTGGCCGGGTGCGAGAGCTCGGCCAGCGAGCCGCTCGACGCGCCCGGCTGCGTGAGCGTCGCCTCGAGCGAGCGCTGCAGCTGGCCACCCACGTTGGCCAGGCTGGCCAGCAGCTGGTTGAGCGTCGGCTTCTCGGCCGTCGCCGTCTGCAGGTTGCGCACGGCCACGTTGGCCTCGAAGAAGGGCCGCCCGCTCTCGCCGCTCGCCAGCTCGTTCAGCTCCTTGCGCGCCGCGCCGTCGACGACCACGAACCGGTGGTTGGCGTCCTTGTCCATGGTCAGCTTCGAGTCGCGCAGCATGCTGCCCACGACCGTCTCGACAATCTTGGCCTGCATGTCGCTCACGCGCTTGGCAATCTGCACGCGCTGGTCCTGCAGCGCCTTGGTCGCGCGCATCGTGGCCTCGTCGGCCATCGTGATCACCTCGTTGACCTCGCCGCCCACCGCGCCCGAGAGCAGGCGCAGGAAGACCCACAGCCGGTCCTGCGAGATGCCCACGTGCCGGCGGAACTCCGACCACAGCGCGTCGCGCCGCGCCTCGGCCGAGTTGGCGAGCACGCCGTCGCCGCCGTCGGCGCCGCTCGCCGCGTCGAGCAGCTGGTCCACCTGCGACACGCTCGACTCGTTGGGGTCGCCAAAGCTCAAGGCCTTGGTGGCCAGCAGCGCGCGCCCGACGATGCGCCGCCACGAGCGCACCGAATAGTCCACCGGGGTGAGGCGCTCGGACACCTCGACGTCCTCCTCGAACGTGGCGCCCGTGTCCATCGGGTCCGGCGCCGCGTGCTCCCGCACCGCCAGCTCGCGCGGGTCGGGCGCCACGTAGACGTCCGTCGAGCGCCCGGCCACGCGCGCGTCGGTGCGCGCCTGCGCGGTCGCAATCCGGCGCCGCCCGAGCGCCACCTGCGCCTCGGCCGCGTCGCCCATGGCCTTGGCCGCCGTCATCGCGCGGCACCCCGTGGCCGGCGCGACGCCCGGCTCCGTCGGAAACGCGAGCCCGCCGCGCACGCGCGCGCAGGGCCGCGTCACCAGGCCCGGGGGCGCGCGCGGCGCCATGGGCGCGCGCTCGCCGTAGGCCGCCGACTCGCGCGTCGCGTAGAGCGGCGCCATCTGCCGCAGCTTGAGCGCCGCCGCCGTCTCCTGCAGCGCCGCGCGCACGCTCGCCGAGAACCGCGGCCGCTTGGCGCCGTCGCCGTCGACCGTCGCCTCCGCCAGCTGCTTGCAGCGCGCGGCCACGTGCTCGAGCGTCGCGGCCACCGCCGCGGGGCGGCCGCGAGGCCCCTCGGCCGGCAGCCAGCGCACCGCGTGCGGCTCCTCGAGCCCGCCGCGCGCGTCGTCGGCGCGGGCGGGCCGCGGGCCGATGAGCGCAAAGTCGTCCTCAAAGGCCGCGAGCACCTCGGCCGCGGACGTCGCGGGCGGCGGCGCCGGCGTCAGCGCCTCGCGCACCGCGGCCTCGGCGGGCTCGTCCGCTCCGTCGAGCAGCGCCTTCAGGTGCGGCAGCGTCGCGCCGAGCGCCGTCGGCGAGGGCAGCGCAAACGACAGCAGCGCGTCGGCGCTGCCGCTGTCGCCGCCGCGCGGCGGCTCGACGGGGCCGCGCTGCCCCACCAGCCCGCGGCCCACCGCCCACTGCGCGTACAACGCGGGGGCGGTGGTGAAGGGCGTGTTGGCGTCCTCGCCGGGGAGCGTGCCGGTGAGCCAATTGGGCATAACCCTCAGGAACCACGTCCCAATGGTCTCGTTGGCCATTGGCGCCGGCGGCGGCGGCGGGCTCGGCGAGGGCGCCCAGGGCTCGATCTCCTTCGGCAGGTTGGACTGCAGCATGCCGTAGTCGACCCAGTCCTTGACTTTTTTCAGCGCCAACGCGGCCTTCTCCGCATACCCCTCCTCGAGCACGTCGTCCCCCAATGCCGGCCGCAGCCGCTGTCCGTCGGCATAACGCGCGTCGGCGTCGTCGGCGTCGTCGAGACGAAAGCTCCGGAGCTCCTCGATGGAGAGGTCCCCCGGCTCGCGCTGCCCGCTCTCGTTGCGCGCCTTCATCTGCTGCTCGTACTCGTCGAGCTTGGTCGGCCACTGCTTGGCGTGCTTGGCGTTGCGCGCCGCGGTGTAAGTGGGCAGCAACCGCTCGTCCTGGTTCTCCAGGGCGCGCAGCACCACTGGCCGCTCCGACGCCGGGAGCTCAAACGGCGCCAGCCCAAACAAGACCGACGTCGGGGTCCTGGACGCGATGCCGGCGCAAAAGGGTTCCAGATACTCGTTGTCGCACAAGGACCAGTCCGCGGCCGAGATCGGGGGCGGCGCCTTCCGCGCGATGGTGTTGTTTTCGAGCATCGACAACTGGAAGGCGACGCGGCCCGCTTCGTAGTCGCCAAACCTCGGCAGGTCCTCCTCCCGCTCCAAGCCGCGCTCTTGAACTTGCTCCAAGTAGCCCGGCACCTGGCTGTCGCTCGGGCTCAGGAGCGCGTTCAGCCCGTTGCGCACCGCCGCAACGGTCGAGCGGAAGACGCCCTCGTCCGCCCTGGCCTGCGCCTCCTGCATCAGCACGCGATTCGGGTCGGGAAAGGGCAGCGGGCCGTCCTCCACGCCGCGGGCCGCGCCGGCCATGGCCATCGTGCCGACGTCCGAGTTCTGGAGCTCGCGGCCATCGTAGTGGTGGTTGCGGAATGCCTCGAGCTTGGACCCGTTCAAAACTGCGTCCAAGCCCTGCGCGTTGCCGTGCCCACCGTCGGTTGGGCACACCTCGGCCACTTGCGGCAGGAGGTAGAACGACCCCTCGCCGCCAACGCTGCACATTGCGATGCGCTCGCCGCCGTCGCGCAGCGAGACCACCATCTCAGGGCTGGCGCGCTGGCGCAGGCTCGCGTCCGTCAGCGCGCGGACGTCGGCCGCCGGCCGCTGCGCGGTCGCGGCCCACGTCGCGGCCAGCGCCAGCGCGGTGCCCAGCACGGGAAGCCCGGGGAAGCGCCCCGAGCGCGGCCGATTGAGCAGCGCCTCGAGCGCCGACGGCGGCGGACCGGGCGGCGGCGAGCCGGGACCGTCCTCCTCGGGCGGCGGCGGCGGGCTGGGCGTCGGCACGCTGGGCGTCGGCGGAGCTCCGTCGGGCGGCGGCGGCGGGGCTCCGGGCGGCGGCGGCGGGGCCCCGCGCGCGCCCGAAGTGAGCCGAAGCGGCAGCGACAGCTGCAGCGCGTCGTTGGGGTCCAAGTGCAGCGACTCGCGCGCCAAGAGCGCCGCCTCCGCCTCGGCCCGCATCTGCGCAGAGGCGTTCGCTGCGACGGCGTTCAGCGAAAACCGGAGCCCAAACTTGCCCTCCTTGTTCCAAGTCACCTTGTTCAACCGTCCGGCGGCGGCCTGCAGGACGATCTCCTGCTCCGCGGCGGCGCGGTAGGCGGCGCTCAGCTGCGCCGGCAGCGCAAACTTGAGGTACGGCAGCGGCGCGGCCCCCTCGGGGGCGGGCGCCTCTTGCAGCGTCCAGCTCAGCTTCCGGATCGTCCCGTTCTTGTCATAGTCCAGGACGGGCAGGTTGTACATCCAGCACAGCAAGTCGCTGACGCTCTTGCGCTTGGCCTCGTCCGCGGCGCCCCAAGCGGCCGCCGTGGCGGACGTCAGCGGCATGAAGCAGAAGACGTCCGCCTCGTCGTCCTCCTCGTCCATCGGCACCGAGATGGGCAGGCTGAACGTGTGCGTCTTGGTGCGCTCGTCGAGCTCGTAAAACTCCCAGCGCCGCAAGTTGGGGCACAGCAGCGCGAGCGCGTCGGCGTACTGCGCGTCGCTCCAGCCCGTCGGCTGGCCGCGCGTGAGAGCGTCCTTGAGGGCATCGCACTCCGACCGGAACCGGGCGTCGTCGGTGCCGTCTTCGGCTTGCGCGCGCGCGGGCGCGGCCCGCGCCACCGCGCTCACCGACGACAGGAGCGGCTTCGTGCGGTAGTTGCCCATGATGGGGTCCATCAGCATGCGGGTCGCAAAGAGCCCCAAGCCCCTGCTCATCTCCCGCGCGCGGTCGGCTCGCGCTTGGTTGTCGGGCGCCGCGTCCAGCTGCGCCTTTGCGAGGCTCTGAAAGAGCTTGCTGTTGCGGTGCTCCTTGTCGGCGGCCTCCTCGCGGAAGGCCTCGCTCGATTGGGCCGCCTGGCTCTGCGCGTCCTCCAGCGCCCTAATCTCGGCTTGCAGGCTCTGAACCTCTGCGACCGACGCGGTCTGCTGCGCGAGGTGCGCCGCCTTGACCTTTTCGAGCTGCTCTTCGACCGCCTTGTGCTTTTCGAGACACTCGTCCAGGCGCTTTTGCAAGCCGTCTGCGCGCTGGCTTTGCCTTTTGGCCTCCGCCTCCGCACGGGCCTGGAACTCGGTGCACTCGCGCAGATCGTCTTGGCACCTTTGCTCGCGCTCGTAACAAGCCTGGACCTCTCTCTGTCGCGCCTCAACCTTGCCCTCGCACTCGGCGAGCGCCTTGGAGAGCCGATTGACCTCTGCCGTGAGCGTTGCGCTTGCTTTGCTTGCAGCCTCTTCGCCCTCTCTGGCTTTGCGCGCATCTTCGGAGAGCTGCCGACGCCTCTGTTCCAGCCTTTCCACGTCGGCTTCGGCCGCTTTGCGCGCTGCTTCGCTGGCGGCCGCGGTCGATTGCAGTGCCGCGTACTGTGCTTGCGCTGCGATCAGCTGTTTGCGAAACTCGTTGCGCTCTCCGGTGACCGCGTCGGCCCGTTCGGTTGCCTTCGCCAGCTCGTCCGCCGCGGCGGCCGCTTCGGCGGTCTTTGCGACCAGTTCGGCCCGCGTTTGCTTGTGCGCCGCTTCCGAGGCTTCCAACGCCTGCTGGGCCGCTTTAAACTGCGCCTGGAGTTGAGCAAGCGCCTTGGTGAGCTCGGCGACGCGCGCCTCCGCCGCGACCGCGCGCTTCGTCTGCGCGTCGACTTGGGCCTTCAGGTCGGCGATCTGCTTGTTCCTTTGGCGCAGCAACATGCTCTGTGCCAGCAACGTTGTTCTCGCCCCGGAAAGCTCCTTTTCGAGCCGCTTCTTCTCGTCCTGGCAGTCGCGCAGCGCCTTGGCCTGCGCCTCGACCTGCTTGAGCATCAGCGACGGCAAGTCGTTCGCGGTGGTGCCCAGCAGCCGGTGCAGCCGGCTGAGGTACTCCGCGAACGAGCTCTTGTACGCCTTGAGCTCGTCGAGCAGCTTCTTGTTTGGTGTCTGTCTCGGCGCCAGCGAGTCCAGGTACGCCTTGTTCTGGTCCGACCACGCGTACGCGAGCACTTCGTCCAGCGACTTTGCCGGCACTGGCGCGCCGGTCGGCTCCACGCCCTTTCGAATCGTTGGTTCGGAGATCAGCAGCCGCAGCGCGGGCAGGAGGGCCTCGATCTGCGACGGCGCGTTCCGCTCGAGCGCGCGGTTCTTGGTCTTGAGCGCGCGCAGCAGCCCCGCGCGGATGCCGTCGACGGCGTCGGGCGTGTACAGCCCCGGCGGCGACAGCGCGAGCCCGTCGCCGCCGTCGCTGCCTTTGGCGTCGGGCGCCGTCGACCAGAGCGTCGCGAGCCCCGTCTGCAGGTAGGCCGCGTCGTCGCCGCCGAGCGCAAACCGGCCGAGCAGCACGCGCTCGCCGGCGGACAGCGTGTTGGTGCTGCTCGGGCGCACGTGGGTGTCCAGCGCGGTCGCAATCTTGGCCTTTTTGGCCGAGCGGTCGTCGCGGAGCCCCGCGTAGACCTGGCCCATGGCGTCGTCGACAAAGGCGGCGTAGGTGGCCGCCTCGCCGTCGGCGGGGGCGGCCATGGCGCGCGCGCGCAGAGGAAAAAAAAAGCAACACGCACACTTTCCCTTCACACGCCCGCACGCGAGGGTTATCGCAGGCGCAGCCGCGCGAAGACGTCGTCGACCACCGACGCGGCAACGCCGCCGCCGGCGGCGCCGCCGCCGCCGCCGGCCGGCGGCGGCGCCTGGCCCGGCAAGACCGGCACGCCCACCACTGGCGGCACTGGCACTGGCGCGAGCGGCGGAATCCCGCCGCCACCTCCTCCTCCTTGTGGGTTGGGCAAGTTGCAGTCGCCCATGTCGACGTCGGGCCGCCCGTCCCGAAAGCGAATCGCGTTGATGCGATTGCGAATGGCGTGATACAGACCTGCTGGAGTCGTATCCTCCTCATTAGCAATCCGCATGCCCTTGGAAAGTGGAATCGCCATCGTTCGTATGGCTCGAAGATCTCGAGTGGCCTGCCTGATATCGCCCTCGCTCGGATGAGCAGGGTCCCAAGCGCGATTGCCTTGGTCGTCAGCTGCCAGTAGGCTCGGCATGCCGCGCTTCTCAACCGTTTGCTGCAACGGCGCTTGCAGTACTTCGAAGCACTTGTTCCAAGCGTCTTTAATATCGCGCTTGTCGTCGCCGCGCACGTTCGGGTCTGCTTGGAACTTGTGTCGGTCGGGATGGTCGCGTTCGGCGACGTACGCCTTGATGGCAGGAAACAAATTGGACTCATCGCCACCCGCGCCGTCGTCGCTGTACTTCATAAACCAATCGTCAGATAGCTCGCGTTCTGTAGTGCTCATGCGCACGATCCGGTTCTCGATGTTGGTGACGAGCTGCATGCGATTTGCCCACCCGTTTAGGGGTAGCGGAGCGTCGGCGGCGGTCCACTGGGCCACCCAGCCTTCGACGTCTTCTGTAATCGCAGTTGTCATGCGTGCAAGGTCCGCGTACGGCGGCGGCGGCGGCGGGGCGAGCGGTTGGCCTTCTTCGGGCGGCCGGTTGACGGCAAAGACGTACAGCCCCGTGTACTTTCGCCGATCGAATTCGCCAATGCAGGCCAGCAGCTGGTCCTTCCACGTGTTCGCAAACTCGGGCGTGTTCTTTTGCAACCACGCGCGGATGCGCTGCGGTTGGTAGTTGCGGTTGTAGTCGTGGACTAGTTTGGCGGTGACCAAGCCCGTGGACACGGCAAGCATCCCTGAGAGGGAGATGGAGCTGGAGATCGACCCCGCCGCCGCTCGGACGGCACTGATCATAGCTTGCACCTGAATCCAAATGCGCGCTGCGTTGTTCACCGCGCCGATCTGATTACGAGCACGAACCGCGTCCCTGTTTTGGCGACGGACTGCCCCCTGGCGAGCGCCGACTTCGACTATGGCGCCGGCGAGAGGCTGTGGGACGGGTCGGCCCACTGCGCGTTCCACGTCTCCAAGTGTTTCGTCGCCGAGCTGGACGATTACAATTGCGTCCAGCACGTACTGAGGCACGTAGCCTCGCAGCGTCTGCAGCCACGAAAGGTCCCCAGACCACATCACCATCACGATGGCCATTCCAATCAGAAAGCACATCCACTTTCTGTTCCCAATAAAGGCTCCCGCGTCCCCAAGCTTGGCGCGCAGCCAGTCCTTGTACGCTTCGACAACCCATTTTCTGAAATCGACGCCTTGACGCGGAAACGGTTGTCCTGCCTCCATCCCCCGAAAGTCAAACTCAAAGGGTGCCCTGGTCGGCAAGCTTTCCTTTTTGTCGTCGGGAATGTCATCGCCGTTCTGGTGCCTCCACCACTGCTCCAGCGTGCCCAGGAGCGCCTCGGAAGTCGCAACGGGGCCGTGGGGCTGCAGTTGGCTCCAGAACAGCGTCTGCATGGTCTCGCCTTTCTTGCCCTGCTCGAAGCACCAGCCCTCCATGTCGTCAAACATGATCTGCACCTTTGCAAACGGGGTTGCGGCTTCCTGCAGGCGCCTCGCAAGAGGCGCGTCCACTGTCTTGAGCTGTGACTCCCACCATTGAATGTTTAGGTCATTCCAGTCGTCGCCCATTTTCATGTCGCCCACCATGTGCTTTGCGGTCACAAACATTCTGGCCCAGCGCCACATTTGAACGAGATCAAACGACCCTGGCGTGCTTTCGCCCGCGGCGTCTGCCGTCCAATCCCCTTCTAGACGCGGTTCGCTGTACTGTAACAACTCTGTCACCACTTCTTGGATGCGCTCGTCTTGCTGCTTCTCTTCGGAAAGAGGGGTTGGCTTGGGTGCTTCTTCTGCAGCCGGCGCACGAGGACGATCATAGGGAACGGGCGCTGGCGCACGCACTCGGCGGAACGGGCCGGCACCCTCCTTGGGATCCACTTCTATCGACGACATCGCACACAACGCCCCTACACCTTTAGCTCAAGCACGCGTACGTTATTACGGCCGCTTCAGAGAGCCGCAGCGCGCTTACCCTCGTCGCGGCCGCGTCGTTCATGGCGCCCTCCAGCGCGTCGACGCTCGTTCTCGTGGCAGCGCGCGTCGGCGCGTCGTCGATGCCACTGGCGTCGGGCGCCACTTGAAGGTGCACTGGCGCCACGTTTCCGAGCGCGCTTCGCGCCATGCCGACCCCAAGCACGCACGACAGCACCAGCTGCCGCTTGAAGCGCTTTACGTGGGCGTCGTGGGCGTCCGTCTGCTGCCGTTGGCGCTGCAAAACCGCGGCATTCGCGTCGGCCCGGAGCGCTCTGAAACGGCCGAGCATGGCGGTCATGTGCGTGCGACTGCGCTGGAGCGGCTCGAGGTTTGCCGGGACAGCGAGAAAGTCCCGGATGTGCTGTTGGTCTGCTGGCAGGCCCATCAGCAACACGTAGTCCCATCCTTGCTGCTGTTCGTAGGCGTCGATGCCCTCCGCAACGCGGATGAGCGCGTCCAAGTCCAGCGCGCCTGCGGCGTCTCGAATCTGCGGCGGCGCCGGCAGGTTTCGCTTCGCAAGGGCCTTGTTCCGCTGTGCGGCGATGAGCGTCTGCTCAAAGTATTGCAAGTGCGCGTCGATGGCCGTCGCAAGCGCAAACTTCATGGCTTCGAGCTCCTGTTCGCGCCTTTGCTGCCTCTTGCGATCGACGCCTCGCTCGGGCGGCGGCGGCGGAGTTGGAAGGTGCAGCTCGAGCCGCGTGGGCGCGGAGCCGTGCTCGCCCGACGCCAAGCACAGGCACTGCGCAACGCGCTCGGCGTTCCACACGATGGTTTGCGCGCTCGACGCTTGCTGCTGCGCCGCCTCCAAGAATGTGTGCGCACCGGCGGCCCCCCGCGCGGGACGCGCAGCCACGGGCCGTGCCGCGGTTTGCAGCGCGCGACGCGGCCCAGCGGCTTGGGGCGCCGGCGTCTCCGCACTCGCCCAGAAGTAGCACGTCCGGTCCTGCGCAGTCAGCTGCTCCAGCACCACAAAGTGCGGGTTGGGCAAGAGCTCCTCGTGCGCGGCGCAGTGCACGACGGCCTGCAAGCGCAGCGTCCACGTCGTTGGAGCTGGAGCCGGAGCAAGCAAGTGGACGCGAGACGCTGCGTCGCCAATGTGAGCCGTCCAGATGGGCACCGATCCGAACATGGGACACGCCGGAGCCGGGTAGAGCAGCGGGGGCGGCGCCGCGCCGTGCCCAAAGGGAGCGTAGAACAGCTTGCTCGGCTCTTGTGTGCTCAACTTGACCAGCTCCTGCGTGAGCTCCGCAACCGACGGCGCGCTGTTTGCAAGCTGGGTGGTGCTCGTGTAGTCCACCCGCAGAGCTGCGGCGCGCTTCTCAAGCTTGGTCATGGCGTCGGCGTCGTCAGGCGCCTCCTGCGGCTGTTCATCGATTTCAAACGCCGCAGGAGGGGCGGCGTCGTCGAGCAGCAGCACCGCCGGGTATGCAGCCGCGGCCGCATTCACGGCGAGCGTCGCGGCTTGTGGATTCGCAATGGCAAGCGAGCGCGCCGCAAAGCCGACGCGCGCGTGCGCTTGCTCGCCCGCCGTCCTTGGGTGCAGGAACAGCGACGCGAGCGGCTCCGCGGGCAGGTTGCTAAACGGCACGTCCGAGTGCAGCGTCTTGTTGGCCGTCTCGAGCAGCGCTTGCGCAACGCGGCGCAAGTGCGCCACCATGCGCCGATTCAACGGCATCTGCAAGTGCATGCGCTTGCACAGCCTGAGCGCGTCCCGCCCCGCGCGCGTGGCGTGCATGGCCGGATCGTCGTCTGCGAAGAAGCCCGTCCAGTCGTGCTGCGTGGTCAGCAGCACAAAATCGCCCGCATCACGCGCGCGCTTGGCCGCGCGCTTTGAAGCCGACTGCAGCGTTGAGACCGCTTGCCCTGCGAGCTCCTCGTTGGTGAAGATCTCGTGCAGCGCCACCAGTTCGTCCGTCCACAACTCGGCGTAGAGCGACACCGCCGCAAACTCGGGCTCGGCGGCGCCAGGCAGGTGCAGCTTTTCGAGCAGCGTCTGTGAGGGCTCAATGCGATTGGTGTGCTTGCGCGCCAGCCGGTTGCACTGAAGCTGCAAGCGCAGTTCGAGGTCCTCCTCGACAGTCTTGGCGGCCACCCAGAAACGCACGTCCGCAGGAAGCATGATCACCAAGTCGTAGCTGTTTGGAGGCGCCATTGGAATTGGAAGGCTGGCGAGCGTCGGCGGCTGTTGGGTCACGACGACCATCTTGCATCGGTTTGTGGGCTCCCACTCGCGCATGAGGCGTTGCAGCGCCGTGCGCCCAGAAACCATGGCCCTGTTCAGCGCCTTGCCGGCGTCGTCAAAGGCCGAGGCCTCGCGCACAAAAACTGCACCGGTCTCCACTTCCGCATACTCCAGCGAAAGCGCTTCGCTCGAGAAGAAGGCGTACGGCCCCGTCTGCAAGCGGTGCGGAAAGCACCGCACCCAGTGATTTTGAAAGGGTCGTTCCACGCCGTCTTCGGGATGCTGCAGGCCGTCGTGGTGCCAAAGCTTTTCCAGAAGCTTGCCGCCTGCCGATTCGGGTGTGCAGAACTTTTCACTGAGCTTCTCGCTGAGCCGGTCGCGAATGCGCTGTAGCAAGTACAGTTTGTTTTCAATGACCTTGTCGCGGCCGAGGTTTGCCGGGTCGTTGTACGCGCTCTTGAACGCGCGTTTTGTGATCTCGATTGCAGGCGCATAGAAGAAGAAGTCAAACCAATACTTGCCGCCCGCCAGGATGCTGCTGTTTGCGATCGCATCGTTCACGGCATTTTGCAGCTTGTAGATTGCACGCCGCAGCCGCATCACGTCTTGAATGAGCCCCGCCGAAATCTGACCCAGCGTAGCGGCGTCGTCTCGATCGCACGCAAACTCAAACTCGACGCGCTCGGTTGCGTCGCACCGCGCAGAGTCGTCGATGAGGACGCGCAGCCGGGTCTCCAGTGCTACGGTGGGCAAGCGCTCCAGCTCGCTGATGTCGATTGGATTGAGCACGTTGCGCGTGCGGTCCGGTCGCGGGTCCACGACGCCCTTTATTATCTTGTCCCACAATCCACTCAACGGCTGCGACTCGTCTTCGGTGAGCCATCGAAACACCAGAACTTCCTGTTCGAATCGGCGCTCCTGCTGCAACGTTGCCAAGTCCTTGTCATCCATCGAGGGCGTCGACGCGATGGTTTCCAAAATCCGCGCAAACTCTCCAATGGTCATGTGCACCTTTTTGTTCTTGGGCCTCGGCCTTTGGGTAAAGTGATCCTTGATGGCCGTCAGCAACGGTGTCAGGAGTTGGGGGGCCAGGCGATCGAACCAGTCTGAGCGCGACTCGCCATCTCGTTGACGATTCAGACTAAAGATGGTGGCGACTTGCGGAACGATTGCCATGAACGCTGGGGAAAAGCCAAGCGAAATGCCCGCGTGCGCCAGCAGGACGGGGAAGAAGTTCATCACCAAATATCCCGCGCCCGTGGTGGCGGTTTCCCACGCTGCACCGTAGTTTGCTTCCACCTTGGCGTACTCTTCGTCAATCTTGGCTTGCGCTTGAGCCCTTTCCGAAGCGAAAAAAAACCCTGGCGTGTCGTCGAGGCCCTCCGGTACCGTCGGCTTTTCGCCAGGCTTGCCCGTGAAAGCGGTCCACGCCGCGGTCATAGTTTCGTAGAGCACAGGACTTTGGTTGGCCAACCAAGCCCACGTGACGGCGCCGCTCTTCGCTTGGTTGTACTTCAACCCGGCCGTCAGATCGTGGATCACGACCCGCGGTACCCGGGGAAACGTCGTCGGGTAGGCCGCGAGCACGACATGCGCCGTGTGACTCGACATCGACGTTGCTTCCAAGGCGGCGTCGCCCATGACGACGGGGTCTCCAACCGCGTCCTGTGCGTCGTGGCGCGTCGCTTGCTGGACCATCACGACGCGCACGCGCTCGGGGGGGCGCTGTCCGTCTTCGACAAACAGCGTCACCGCGCACGGCGAGAACACGTGCGTCTGGGTCTCAAAGTCCTCGGACATGCCGCGATGCACTCGCACCGGATAGTACGGAGGGGCGCCGCCAGGCGGCACGACGGGGGTGACGTGTGTGCCCGCAACCACCGCCCCGTAACCCGCTTCGGTCTTGATGACCTGGATGGTGACGAGCTTGGCTCCGGGAGTCGGATCCACATACTCCGTCGTCGCCGCGGCCGGAGCCCAGTACGCGGGCGCCCCAAACGCCTTGCGCGTTCCAGCGAGGTAGACATCCTGCCCGGGCGGGCACCACGCCGAGCAGGTGCGCGACTCCTCCACCAGTGGGTCCTCACCCACGAACATCGCCGCCGCCCGGTTGTTCCCTCCTTCTTGCCGCGCCCCGCGCGCGCAATATTCCCGCCCCGCGCGCGCACACGTTAGCGCACGCGCACGCGCGCCGGCGCCATGGCCGCCGACGACCGCGTCAACGCGCTGCTGCGCCTCGACCGGCCCGACCTCGACACCGGCTGCGGCCGCAGCTGGCGCTTCGGCGGCGCGGCGCTGCCCTGCGGCATCCTCGTGCACGCGGGCGGCGACGACCTCACCGGCGCCTACATCGTGACCACCAAATCGCTCCGCGGGCTCCACGGCGCCGGGCCGCGCCTCGTCGCGGCCGCGCCCGTCAACATGACGCCCGGCATGATGGGGGTGCGCATGGCGCTCAACAACGCCCTCTCCCCGCGCACCCGCATGTACCGCAACGTCTACACCTACGGCGTCGACCAGCACAGCTCGGCCTTTGACGCGGCGACCGAGCTGGCCTCCATGCGCGCGACGGACTGGTCGACCCAGTCCAGAGAGGGAAAGCTGGGCGAGGCGTTTGAAGACGTGCGCGCCGTGCTGACAACCACCTACGGAACCGGGGGCTACACGATGACACCGTTTCGGATCCTGCACCACTAGCGGGTCGGGTCGCCGCCGCCGCCGCTGTATTGGAGCTTTGGCTTCGAGCCGGGGCCGCTGAGCGGACTGCCCGGGCGGCGGCGAGACGCCGCTGGGGTCGAGGACGCCGCTGGGGTCGAGGACGCGGCCGCGGGCGCGGCCGCGGGCGCGGCCGCGGCCGCGGCCGCGGCCTTCGCCGCGGCCTTCGCCGCGGCCGCGGCGATGGCGGCCGCGGACACGTCGAAGAACGTGTGGGCGTAGTAGTAGGGCTCGGGCGGGTTGTGGACCGTTATTCCGTAGACTGTGCCCGCGTCGCCGGCGCACAGCTTGGGGTCGTGCAGGTCACGGAGCTCGAGCTTGCGCGCGGTGTACACGTCGAGCCCGGCCGACTCGGGCGCGTTGTTGTCGAAGGCGGCCTTTGCCGCCTTGCGCTTTTCTAGGGATTTTGCGAGCGCTTTTTGCGAGCTCTTGTCGAGCGGGATGTACTTGGCTGGGACGCGGTACGGTCCGCCGCGCGCCTCGTCGTTCGGCGCATCCTGCAGATACTCGAGGCTCCGGCCGCTGCGCGTGACGAGGTTGTAGTCCAGAAAGCGGTGGTAGTAGCCCACCACGCCCGGCAGCGCGGAGAGCACCACGCGGCGCACGCCGAGCTTCTCGGCCAGCCCGTTGACCGCCTGCAGCATCGACTTTCC
>Ga0163111_10001555_pt1 | contig 14249 bp, 12 predicted proteins | sample CRUFie1St18metaG_FD_109645 | JGI IMG/M metagenome (GOLD analysis project Ga0163111, IMG submission 109645) | Marine microbial communities from the Costa Rica Dome - CRUD Field 142mm St18 metaG | ecosystem: Environmental > Aquatic > Marine > Oceanic > Photic zone | place: Costa Rica: the Eastern...
ATGGTGAATTTACCTACTGTGCACCGGCAGACGACGGTTGGTCGTTGAGTGCTCGGCAGCTCACCGTTGCAGCGAACTCTGAATCGGTGACTACCCGCGGTGCGGTATTACGGGTCAAGTCAGTACCGCTCATTTATCTGCCTTATTTGAAGTTGCCACTTGGCAGTGGCGATGAGTCTGTGGCAGCGCGCCAGAGTGGCTTCTTAGTGCCAACGGTCGGATATGACGACGAAGAGGGCGCCAGCATAGGCGTTCCTTATTACCTAAATATCGCGCCGAACATCGACGTCACCCTAAAGCCTAAGTGGATTGGTAACCGCGGTACCGGCTTTGCAGCTCAAGGCCGCTGGTTAACGTCGCAGCAAACGACTCAGATACAAGGTGGGCTGCTAGCTGACGATGGAATCTATAACGGCATTATGAGTCGTCGTCGTTACGATCAATTTGGCGGCATTGAGCGGTTCGGAGCATTTACTCCAGCGGATCGCTGGTATGTAAATCTGCGGCATAGGGGCAGCGCTGGTCGACTACGCACTTATGCCGACTATTCGCGCTTGAGTGACCGGGATTACCTGCGTGATCTGAATATGGATTTCGACTTATCGCGCAACAGCACTTTTGATTCGACTAACCCAGCAGATTTACAGCGCCGAATTGAGATGCACTATCAACAGGGGGGCCTAACGGCACGGCTTTGGCACCAGAGCTTCCAACGCCTAGATCAACTGGCATTGCCTACTTATAGCCGGTCACCGCAGCTGGATATCGATTATCAGCGAGGTATAGGGGCGCATTGGCAACTGCGTGTGCAGAGCAGTTGGGCACGCTTTGAGCAAACCAGCGATGAATTCTTTGCGCCGCTGGGAATACCACCGCAGCAGCAAGATTTAACCGAAGGCGTTTATGGCGAGCGCCTGCACTGGCAACCGGAAATCTCCTATCGCAAACGTTGGCCCGCAGGTTTTTTTACCAGCACCGGTGGCTACAAGTACACTAGCTATGCGCTGGAGCAGGATTTGCGGTCGATGCAAGTGCCCTTGGCCGATGCGTCACCCACGCGCGGGGTCGGCTACTTTAATGTGGATGCTGGATTGTATTTCGACCGCTACCTTCAGGGGCTTGGCCGCAACTGGCTGCAAACGTTAGAGCCTCGGCTGCTCTACCTGCGTCAGGGCTATGCTGATCAATCGGCGCTGCCGATCTTTGATACGACCAATATGCCCCTGAGCTACAGCCAACTGTTTCGCAAGGAGCGTTTCGTAGGCCTGGATCGAGTTAGCGATGCCAACCAAGTGACCTTGGGTCTGAGTAGCCGCTTGTTGTCAGGGGCAAGTGGCCAAGAATATGCGAGCTACAGTCTTGGTAAGATCTTTTATCTAGACAAGGCCCGTGTCGGGTTGCGTGATACTCGAGCGGTGGAGCAGCCGGTCTCCACTGAGGCGCTGGTCAGTGAGTTTAATTTGCGTTTTGGCTCACGTTGGCAGCTCGATAGCCACCAGATATGGAGTAGCGAGTCAGAACAGTGGCAAGAACTGGGCGCTGCTTTACATTACCGTCTTAATCAGCGGCGCATGGTTACTCTAGGTGCGCGTAAACGTTTGGCGTCTGCCCAATATTTCGATGAAGCCGTGGAGCAGATCGAAATTTCCACAATTTGGCCGGCGTCAAACCGCCTATCGCTGTTGGCGCGCTGGCACTATGACTTGCAGCGCTCGCGCACCGTCGAAGGCTTCGTGGGGTTACAATACGATGATTGCTGTGTTCGCGGTCGCTTAGTGTTGACCCGAGCTTTGCGTAGTTCCGCCTTCTTGCCGGTTAGTGTTGCGGGTAATGCGGACTATTCGTTGCGCACCAATAGTGGTGTGGCGCTAGAATTGACACTAAAAGGTTTAGGCGGTTTCGGGTCGAATATCGATGCCATGTTACGCCGCGGAGTCCGAGGCTATGACCACGTTACGTCTGGGCTTTGATTACTGTATCCGTCACCCCAGCCTGAGATACACTAGGCACCGCTTGGCCTCGAGCGCAAACCGCGAAAATTCATCATGGCCTTGCATAAACTATAATTCCAAAGGTTAGCTGTATGTCCTTAAGACAGTCGTTAGAAAATTTAGTCTCAGCAGTGAAGCTGCCCCGTCGCATACTTGTCATAAGTGCGCTGGCTTTTATATCCATGCCGGGCGTTGTTGCGGCTCAATATCAAAAGCTCGATGGCATCGTCGCAGTAGTGGATGACGATGTAGTGCTGGCCAGTGAACTACTGGACCGAATTGATCTGGTGCGACGTTCCAGTGAAGAAAGCGGTACCCGCCTGCCACCTAATGACGTTCTAGTCAGTCAGATAATGGAACGCTTGATATTGGAGAATTTACAGCGGCAAGAGGCCCAGCGTCGTGGACTTACCATTGATGATGAAACGCTAAGTCGTGCGGTCGCACAGTTTGCGCAGAACAATAACAAAACGGTAGAAGAGTTTCGTCAAGCGTTGGTTGCGGATGGCAATAACTTTCGCCAGTTCCTCGAAGATATCCGCGAAGAAATGCTGGTTAGCCGCCTGCAGCGCGCCTTGGTCGGTCGGCGGATATCAATTACCGAGCAAGATGTTCAAGGGTTGCTGAACTCACCTTATTACAAGCAACTGTTCTCGGACGAATACCGTGTCGGCCACATTATGATAACAACGGACGAAAATGCGTCCGAGGAAGTCGTCCGCCAAGCGTTGGAGAAAGCCAACAATATCGTGACAAATCTGCGCGAAGGTGCCGAATTTGGCCCTGTGGCAATGGCAGAGTCCTCGGCCAGCTCTGCGTTGGAAGGTGGCGATATGGGTTGGCGCAAGGCTGGCGAATTGCCCAGCTTATTTGCTGAGCCAGTGATGCAGATGAGTGTCGGCGACATTGCTCAGCCGATTCTTAGTGGTAGCTCGATCCACATCATCAAGCTTCTTGAGCAGCGTGGTGCCGGGGTGCAGAAGTCCAAGCAAACCAAGGTTCGGCATATCTTGGTGCGGCCATCAGAAATAAGAACGCCCAGTGAAGCCGAAGCGATCATTCAAGATTTGCACCGGCGTCTAGGCCAGGGTAGCGACTTTATTGAATTGGCTACTGAGTTCTCAGAGGACCCCGGCAGCGCTCTTAATGGCGGTGATCTGGGCTGGTCAACAGAAGATCAATTTGTCGGCATTTTTGCCGAGGTTATGCAGCGCACAGAGGCAGGGTCTTTCAGTGAGCCTTTTCTGAGTCAGTTTGGCTGGCATGTGCTGTTAGTAGAGGGCCGCCGCGAACAAGATATGAGCGACGAAGCTCGTCGTAACATGGCATTAGAGTTGTTGCACAACAGACGTTTCGAAGAAGAGCGGCAAGAGTGGCTGAAAGAGTTGCGCGATGAAGCCTTTGTCGAAATTCGATTGCCGAATGCCTAAAGCCAATTTTTCTGGTCGGTTGGCGTAGACGCTATGCTAGCCGTCACCCCAGGGGAACCAGCGGGCATTGGCCCTGATCTGGTAATTCAATACGCTCAAAGCCAGACCGAGCACGCCATGCCTTGGGTTGTAGTCGCCGATGCCGATATGTTGCGCCAGCGCGCGCAGTCGCTGGGCCTACCACTGCAAATCCACGACGATCTTGAGCGCCCTGCTGCTTCAGGGGCCCTAAAGGTAATCCACATACCGTTGCCGAGCAGGGTGCAACCAGGACAACTTAATCCGGATCATGCCCCAGCAGTATTAGCCGCCTTAGATCACGCCATAGCTGGCGCCATGAGTGGAACATTTCATGCACTGGTGACCGGCCCCATGCAGAAATCAGTAATCAATGACGCGGGTCTGCCGTTCAGCGGCCACACAGAATATCTTGCCCAAGCCGCAGCTGCAGACGATGTGGTTATGCTGTTGATGAGCGATGATTTGAAGGTCGCTTTAGCGACTACCCACTTACCATTGGCTGCAGTTGCAAGCGCTCTGGATAAAGAGTTATTGGAGCGTCGGTTAAGAATTTTACATACCGCGCTAGTGCGCGACTTTGCAGTAGCCAAGCCGACAATTTTAGTGGCCGGGCTTAACCCCCACGCCGGTGAGGGCGGGCATCTGGGTCGCGAGGAGATCGAGATAATTGAACCCGTTTGTAACGCACTGCGGCACGACGGCATTAACGTAATCGGTCCATTGCCCGCAGATACCCTGTATACGCCAAAGTATTTGGCGGAGGCAGACGCCACGATGGCGATGTTTCATGATCAGGGATTGCCGGTGTTGAAGTTTGCAAGCTTTGGTCGCGCCGTCAACGTAACCTTGGGTCTGCCCTTCGTGCGTACCTCAGTGGACCATGGCACGGCCCTTGATTTAGCCGCAAGCGGTAATGCTGACAGCGGTAGTTTTGTGCAGGCCCTAGAGACCGCGCAACAGCTCGCCAAGCAGCGCTTTAGCTAATGCGTGCGCGTAAACGCTTCGGCCAACACTTTCTGCACGACGCTCAGGTATTGCAGCGTATTACTGATGCGGTGGCTTTGAAGTCGGGGCAGCGAGTGCTGGAAATCGGCCCGGGTACAGGAGCACTGACGGAATATTTGGCGGCGACAGAAGGCACCCACTATACCGCCGTCGAGATTGATCGGGATCTGGTGCCGGAACTCCAGCAGCGCTTTACCACATTGCAAATCATTAATACCGATATTTTGCAGGTTGATTTGCAGGAACTATTGGGTCCGGTAGCCAACGAATGGCGGGTGGTGGGTAATTTGCCCTACAACATTTCTTCGCCACTGATACTTAAGTTCATCCTCTACGCACACAGCGCCCCCGGAAGCATTCGCGACATGCACTTTATGCTGCAAAAAGAGATGGCCGAGCGGATGTGTGCACAACCGAGCACCAAAGCCTGGGGCCGACTGAGCGTTATGGTGCAATTGCTAGCCGAGGTCGAGGGTCTTTTTGATGTGTCGCCTGGGAGCTTTAGCCCGCCGCCTAAGGTGGATTCCGCGGTGGTGCGTATGCAGCCGCGTGCGCAAATAAACTTACCAGCACGATTATCCACCTTGGATAAGGTGCTGCGGCAAGCGTTTTCCGCGCGCCGCAAGCGCTTGTCGAATGCCCTGAAAACACTGAACATTGATTGGTCGGTGGTGGTGGCTGAGCCGCAGTGGCGTGCGGATGATGTTGGCGTTGCTGAATTTGTAGAGATCGCTCAATGGGTGGATGAACATGCCGCAGAAGGAATTGGATCGCTATGAGTAAAACAACTGATGGCTCGGGTGCGGAGATGGGCGAGGATGGCGTGCGCGTGACGGTAGAGTCCCGTTATTTGCCGCAGGAATCGGATCCAAGTGGCCAACGCTATGTATTCGCCTACACCATCACTATCGAAAACAACGCCAGCGAGGCGAGCCAGTTACTTAACCGCCATTGGGTCATCACTGATGGTCAGGGCGAAATTGAGGAAGTTCATGGTCCGGGTGTTGTCGGTCAGCAGCCACGCATCCAGCCCGGGCAAGGATTCCGTTATACCAGTGGCGCCATATTAAAAACGCCAGTAGGCGTAATGCGGGGACATTACGAATTTGTCACTGATGCAGGCGAACAGTTTGATGTTGCGATCCCACAGTTCAGTCTTGCGGTCTCTGAACTGGTGCATTGAGCTCGCGGTAGTGGAGAATTAACCCAGATGGCTACCTACGCGGTTGGTGATATCCAAGGTTGTGATCGCGAACTAGCAGCGCTGCTGGAAAAAATTGGGTTCGGTGACGATGACGAGCTCTGGCTCGCTGGAGACTTGATTAATCGCGGACCGGACTCCCTCAGTGTTCTCCGTCGGCTACACGCTATGGCGGACCAATGCCGCATAGTTCTGGGTAATCACGACCTACATTTCTTAGCGATCTTGTTTGGCGGCCATTCGCCAAATCGATCCGATACCCTAGATGAACTCCTGCAAGCTGATGATGTACAGGAGCTTGGCCATTGGCTGCGTCAGCAACCTTTATTCTATGTTTCTGCGGACCAACAACATGTATTGGCGCATGCAGGTATTCCGCCTATGTGGTCCCACCGTCAGGCCGAGGAACGTGCGGCGGAAGTAGAGCGTGTTATGCGGGGCGAGGGCGCTATTTCCTATGTCGAGTTCTTTCGCCGTATGTACGGTAACGAGCCTGGGACGTGGCACGAGGACTTGCAGGGCATGGATAGATTGCGGGCCATCACGAATTTCTTCACGCGTATGCGTTTGCTCGATGGCTCCCAGAGTATGAACTTTAGTCATAAGGGCGCCCTTGATGATGCGCCAGCGGGGTTGCGACCATGGTATCGATTTCCCACTGAGCGGCCATCCAGCAAAATCCTTTTTGGTCATTGGGCCGCATTAGAAGGCCATACCGGCGTGGCCGATGTTATCGCCCTTGATACCGGCTGTGTTTGGGGGCGCACCCTAACGGCCTATTGTCTGGAAACTGGTGAACTCATTTCTCAGGCAGCGCTGCAGGCGGTATAGATGGCATCATCAATAGTGCATTTACAGTGTTATTTGGTTGGTGGAGCCGTCCGCGACGAACTGTTGGGTCGACCCAGCCCGGACCGAGATTGGGTGGTTGTTGGCGCTACAGAGCAGCAGTTGCTGGCCCTAGATTTCGTGCGCGTGGGCAAAGACTTCCCAGTATTTTTACATCCACAAACGAAAGAAGAGCACGCCTTGGCACGTACCGAGCGCAAGCGTGGGCAAGGCCATCGTGGTTTTGTCGTTGACGCGCGCCCAGACGTCACTCTGGAACAAGATTTGGGCCGGCGCGATTTGACCATCAATGCCATTGCTAAGACGAGCGAGGGCCACCTCATTGATCCGTATAAGGGTCAGCAAGATTTGCATGATCGAGTGCTTCGGCACGTCTCCGAGGCATTTATCGAGGATCCGCTGCGGGTGTTCCGGGTGGCGCGCTTTGCAGCGCAACTGCCGGGTTTTACTGTCGCAGCCGAGACTCAGGCGCTGATGCGCAACATGACGGCTGCCGGTGAGCTAGAAACCCTGTCGGCAGAACGGGTTTGGCAGGAATTTGCAAAAGCTTTGGGAGCGGCACAACCGCAGCGCTGGTTTCAGGTGCTGGCCGAATGTGGTGGGCTGACGCCATGGCTTGAAGAATTAACCAGTGCCACTACCCACCAGTTCGACAGCGGCACCAGTGAACAGCGCTTTGCGCTATTGCCCTGGTCGGTGGCGAGCTTGCAAAGTTTGGCCAAGCGTTTGCGTATTCCCAAACATTATTTGCAGTTGGCGACTGATCGTCTCTCGTATGGCGATGTCCTACGTTCTTATCCATGGTCTGCCGCGCAAGCGGAAGAGGTGCTAGGTGCGCTAATCGATCTACAGCTATTGCATGATGGTTTGCGCTGCCAACGTCTTGTGCAGGCGCTGGGCTTGGATGCCGCTGGGCCGAATGATGAGGTGTTTAACAACATTCGCTTAGGTTTACGCGATATTCAATTGCCAGCAGATCATGACCTAGTCGGAAGCGCCTATGGCGAGGCCCTAAATCAGCTTCGTCTGAACTGGCTGCAGAATTATTTGGCGCGGTAAATCTTTAGGCCTACCAAGGCGTCGCTGACCGCTTGTGATTTGCATACGCGCACGGTTACGGCTTGAGCCAAGGGCGAGCGTAAACAAAGATCGGCGATGTCGTTGATCAATGTCTCAATAAGTAAGTATTCGCCAGCCACGGTGAGGGCACGAACTTGTTCAGCGAGGGCTGCATAGTCGAGAGTATCGTCGATGTTTTTGCTCTGAGCGGCGGGCCGACTGTCAGTCTCTAACTGCAGGTCAATGACAACACGCTGGGGGGTGATGCGCTCTTCGGGCAATATGCCAAGGATCGCCTGCACCTCAAGCTGCTCTATAAAAACAATATCGCTCATGACTTTGCGATGGCGGGTAGTTCGTTAAGTGGCCAGCGTGCGCGGGTGTTGATGGCTAAATCAGCGTCGCCACCCTGTGCCTGCAGACGCAAAGCCCCCGCGTAGGCGATCATGGCGCCGTTGTCGGTACACAGCTGTGGTGGTGCGTAATACACCTCGCCTTCCAATTGGCTCTCTAATTGTTGCCGTAGGCGTTGGTTAGCGCTGACACCTCCGGCTATGACGAGATGTGGTGCGCCGGCCTGTTTTATGGCGCGCCGGCATTTAATTACCAGCGTGTCCACTGCCGCCTCTTCAAACGCTAGGGCGATGTCGTCGCGATCCACATCAGACAGCGGGCTGTGCTGCTGTACGGTATTGAGCGCAAAGGTTTTCAAGCCGCTGAAACTAAAGTCGAGGCCGGGGCGGTCAGTCATCGGGCGCGGAAAACGAAACCGTGACTCCAGTCCAAGCTGTTGGTTGCGCGCCTCTGCTCGGGCAGCGGCTTTTGCCACTGCGGGGCCTCCAGGATAGGCGAAGTCCAGCAATTTCGCGGTTTTGTCGAAGGCTTCACCCGCGGCATCATCAACAGATTCGCCGAGTAATTCGTACTCGCCGAGTTGCCCCACACGTACCAGTTGGGTATGGCCACCGGATACCAGTAGCGCAACAAAGGGCAGTGGCGGTTTACGTTCTGCCAATAACGGTGCTAATAGGTGAGCTTCCATGTGGTGTACCGCCAGCGCTGGAATATTCAGCGCCCAACTGAGACTACGCGCATAGCTAGCACCGACTAAGAGCGCGCCCATTAAACCCGGGCCGGCAGTATAGGCCACACCATCGAGGTCACTGAGAGTGCAACCGGTTTGGTCGAGCAATTGTTGCGTCAGTGGGGCAATCTTGCGGACATGATCTCGCGACGCCAGCTCCGGTACCACGCCACCGTAGTCGGCATGTAGAGTGATTTGGCTGTACAGCACCTGATCGAGCAGGCCTTGATCTGTGTCGTACAACGCCAGTCCGGTCTCGTCGCAGGAGGTTTCAATACCGAGGATGAGCATGTTGCTATCATACCGAACGATGTCGGGCGCGTCGCCAAACAGAAGAAATTTCTGTGTTTGAGGCCAAATTAACGGCTATTAAATTAACTGCAACATGGTTGCTGTCATCAGAGCCGCTGTGTAGAATCCGCGCCCTCGATCAATAGATCCATGTGTCTACAAGAACAAAGAAGTTTTATGCCTCACGTAAGAGTAAAAGAGAACGAACCATTTGATATCGCACTACGCCGTTTTAAGCGTTCATGCGAAAAAGCCGGGGTACTCTCCGAAGTGCGCCGTCGCGAGTTCTACGAAAAGCCCACAGCAGTACGCAAGCGTAAGGCTGCAGCTGCGGTAAAGCGCCATATGAAGAAGCTGCAGCGCGAATCGCGAAAGTTCGAGCGCGCCTACTAGCGTTCAGCATAATGCCCGGCCGCTGTTTGTAGCGGCCTCAACCCCACGTCATCGGCACCATGTCCGCACTCAAAGACCACCTAAATCAAGCCACTAAAGACGCAATGCGTGCGCGCGACAAAGAGCGTGTGGCTACCCTGCGTATGGTCAATGCAGAAGTTAAACGCCTAGAGGTAGACGAGCGTCGAGAGCTTAGTGATGACGATATCTTCGCCATACTCAACAAAATGTTGAAGCAGCGCCAAGACGCTCAAAGCCAGTACGAAGATGCGGGCAGAGACGATCTTGCAGCCATCGAAGCCTACGAAATCTCGGTAATCCAAGGATTCCTGCCAGAACAGATGGACGAGGAAGAACTCAGCGCATTCGTTGCCGACATCATCGCGCAGGCGGGCGCCAGCGGTATGCAAGACATGGGTAAGGTCATGGGATTGCTCAAAGCGCAGGGTGAGGGTCGAGTCGACATGGGGCGTGCCAGCGCTCTTGTTAAATCCCAATTGGCTGGATAGCAAACTGGAATATTGTGCCATTGAGCAGTGCTGTGGCCATTGCTTGTGGTAGCCTGTTGTTTTTCTAGTGCGAAGCGCGAAGACCTTGGCTGGCCGAATACCTCAACACTTCATAAATGACCTAATCGATCGAGCAGACATCGTTAGTGTCATTGATGAGCGTGTAACGTTAAAGAAGACTGGCAAGAATTATTCCGGCCTGTGCCCGTTCCACGACGAAAAAACACCCTCTTTTTCGGTCAGTCCTGATAAACAATTTTTTCATTGCTTTGGCTGTCAGGAGAGCGGCACGGTGCTGACCTTCCTGATGAAGTACGAGCGCCTAGAATTTGTTGAGGCGGTGGAAATGCTCGCCCGAGATATGGGCATGGAAGTCCCCAGAGAGCAGGGTCGGGGTCCGGTAGTGAAGGTTGATGAGGACCTATATACCGTTTTGGAGCAGGCGGAGCGCTTCTATCGCAATCAGCTGCGAGGTGCTTCTGCGGCAGTGGATTATCTCAAGGGTCGCGGGCTTACAGGGGAAATTGCCCGGGATTTTGGCATCGGCTACGCACCTGCAGAATGGCACGGAGTAGGTGAGGCACTGACTAATGAACGGGTCAGCGAAGAAAAATTGCTCACCGCAGGACTGCTGACGAAAAACGACAAAGGTCGTGTATATGACCGGTTCCGTGATCGGATCATGTTTCCGATCCGCGATACCCGAGGTCGGGTAATTGCCTTCGGTGGACGTATCTTGTCCCAAGACGGTGGTCCGAAATATCTCAACTCGCCGGAAACACCGATCTTTTTTAAGGCCCAGGAGCTGTATGGGTTATACGAGGCGCGCAAAGCGCTGCGTAACATTGAAGAACTTCTGGTGGTGGAAGGCTACATGGACGTGGTGGCATTGGCGCAGAACGGCATTGTTAATGCGGTCGCGACCTTAGGCACCGCCACTGGTGAGGCACATTTCAAAAAGTTATACCGCTACGCCGATCGGGTGGTGTGCTGCTTTGATGGCGACAAAGCAGGCCGCAGCGCCGCTTGGCGTGCGTTAGAGAGTGCGCTGCCGGTACTCAACGAACATAGACAACTTAAATTTGCGTTTCTTCCGGATGGGGAAGATCCCGATTCCCTTATCCGCACCCAGGGCCAGCCGGCGTTTCAAGGCTTCATTGATAACGCTGTGCCTGCTTTGGAATTCTTGTTAAGCCGATTGGCCGATGGGTTGGACCTGGCCACACTGGACGGCCGGGCCAAATTTATTGGCCTCGCCAGCCCGTATGTGGAAAAAATCACCCCAGGTGTGCTGCGGGATCTGGTGCAGGCGCGCGTGCGCGACCTTGGCGGTATGGCGCAGCCATTGCCACGCTCCAAGCCGGCATTCAGACGCCCAAATCCTCAACAAGCGCAACGAACACAAGAATTGTCGCAACGGATGGCTGAGATATTGCTCAGATTGCCCTCGTTGTGGCAGCAGTTGAGTGATCAGCAGCGCCAGGATCTGCAGCTGCATGCCGGCGAACTCGGAGTGTTCGGCGCCTTAGTGCAGTTAGTACAGCAGCACCCAGAAGCCGACAGCGAGGAAATATTGGTGCGCTGGCAAGGCTTACCAGGGTATGACGACATTCAGCAGTTAGCCCAACGCAAGTCCTTACTGGACTCAGCAGGGCAGCAAAAGGCATTTTTCGAGGGTATTGAAAAGATGTTAAAACGGCGCAAAGGCCGGCCCCAAGTTGCTGAAATTCGCGCCCGGGTTGCCGCTAGCTCGTCCCAGGTAACCCCAGAACTGCCGGATGGCGACTCAGAATTCGATCCATTCGACGAATTAGCTACTGATCCGGACGATTATTCAGATCAGGAATTCCCCATTTGAATGCTGGTGCCGGCGTAATCTGCTGATATAATCCGCGGTCGCTCGAAGCAAGCTGCCAAAGTAAGAGTTCAGGCAGAGAGTCGCATCGCGACAATAATTAGCCGAGCGGGATGATCACGAACCGGTTTAAGCGAAACGCGATGAGCCTGCTGCAATCGGAGCGCATAAATAACGTCGCTCAAACAGCCCCAGCAGTCAGCTCCAACGCCAGACCCTATCGGATAAAGACAAGTAGTCGTAAACGGCGGTGCATGATGCCGAGTACGACTGAAAAAGCAGAGGGCTTATGAGCAACCAAATCACGACAACCGATCAGCAGTCCAAACTCAAAGAATTAATTGCCAAGGGTAAAGAACAAGGCTTTTTAACCTATGGCGAGGTGAATGATCACCTCCCAGACGACATTTCTGACCCCGAGCAGATCGAAGACATCATCCGCATGATCAATGACATGGGCATCACAGTCTATGAAACCGCGCCTGATGCTGATGACCTGCTCACCAACGAAGAGAACACAGCAGACGAACTGGCCGCAGAAGAAGCCGCGGCTGCATTGGCCGCAGTAGAGACCGAAGCCGGCCGTACAACGGATCCGGTGCGCATGTATATGCGTGAGATGGGTACGGTAGAACTGCTGACCCGTGAGGGTGAAATCGCTATCGCAAAGCGCATCGAAGAAGGCATTCGCGACGTACTTACCGCACTTTCCTACTACCCCGGCACTGTTGAGTATCTGTTAGAAACTTATGCCGAAGTGGTTAAAGAAGACAAATTAGCGGATTTATTGGTGGGTTATTTGGATCCAACGGATCATGTGCCCGCAGCCACACAGGTGGGCGCCGATGGGGTGAAAAAGCCGGAGTCTGATGACGACGAGGAAGAAGAAAACAAAGGTCCCGATCCGGTCGAGGCGAAAAAGCGCTTTTCGTTGTTGAAGCGTCAGTACAACAAGTACAACAAACTGGTCGAAGAAAAGGGTGCGAAAAGCAAAGAGGCCGAAGCCCAAGCGGTTAAGCTCAGCGAAGCGTATTGCTGCTTTAAGCTGGTGCCGAAGCACTTCGACCACATGGTAGAACTGGCCCGGGAAGCACAAGGCATCGTACGCCGACATGAACGCCTGATTATGACCGCCGCGGTCAGACGTGCACGGGTACCCCGGGATGTGTTCCGCAAGGAATACGTGGGTAACGAAATCAGCGCCACTTGGATTAACAAGCTGGTGAAGGCGAAAAAAGATTTCTCTACGCCACTAGAGAATCAGCGCGAAGATATTGTGCGTTCGCAGAAAAAGCTCAAAGCCTTGAGCAAGATTACCGAACTCAGCATTACCGAGATCAAGGACATCAATCGACGCATGTCTCTGGGTGAAGCGAAAGCCCGGCGTGCGAAAAAAGATATGGTTGAGGCGAACCTGCGTTTGGTAATTTCAATCGCGAAGAAATACACCAACCGCGGGCTGCAATTCCTAGATCTGATTCAGGAAGGCAATATCGGCTTGATGAAGGCGGTAGACAAATTCGAATACCGGCGTGGATATAAGTTCTCAACCTATGCCACATGGTGGATTCGCCAAGCCATCACCCGGTCTATCGCAGACCAGGCGCGCACAATCCGAATACCAGTGCATATGATTGAGACCATTAACAAGCTCAATCGTGTGAGCCGGCAAATGCTGCAGGAAATGGGCAGAGAGCCGACGCCAGAAGAGCTTGGTGATCGTATGGAAATGCCCGAAGACAAAGTGCGACGGGTACTGAAGATCGCCAAAGAGCCTATCTCTATGGAAACACCTATTGGCGATGACGAAGATTCGCACCTAGGTGACTTCATAGAAGACAGCACAATCGGTTCGCCCATTGAACTGGCCACCGGCGAAGGTCTGCGTGAAGCAACAAAAGATGTGCTCGGCGGCCTGACCGCCCGAGAAGCCAAGGTGCTGCGAATGCGCTTTGGTATCGATATGAACACAGACCACACCTTGGAAGAGGTGGGTAAACAGTTTGACGTCACCCGCGAACGGATCCGTCAGATAGAAGCAAAAGCATTACGCAAGCTCAGGCATCCGAGTCGCTCGGAACACCTGCGCAGCTTCTTAGACGAAACGTCGGAGGGCGGCAAAGGACGCAACGCCTAGACGTTGCAATGATTTGGGCCTATAGCTCAGTTGGTTAGAGCAGTGGACTCATCAAAATGGTGCGCCCGACATCGAAAGGGTTGGGATGAACGGGATGAATTCAGGGAAACCTTCACGGACGAGTGATCGAACGCAGGCAACCCTGAGCCAAGCCGGCGGTACACCGCCGGAAGGTGCAGAGACTACCTGAGGGGTACAGTCCCCTTAATAACAGGCTAGAGCGTCCCGCACCCTAACGAAGTGATTGTGCAAGCACAAACACAGGCGAGGGTGATGAGATAGTCCGCACACCGCCGAAAGACGGTGACAATGTGAATCCATTGGTCCCAGGTTCGAGTCCTGGTGGGCCCACCAAATCATGCAATCAAATCATATTTTTGGGCTGCCGAAGTCCCCTAAAAGCATTATTTGGAAGTTTGTTGAA
>Ga0163111_10001556_pt1 | contig 14248 bp, 13 predicted proteins | sample CRUFie1St18metaG_FD_109645 | JGI IMG/M metagenome (GOLD analysis project Ga0163111, IMG submission 109645) | Marine microbial communities from the Costa Rica Dome - CRUD Field 142mm St18 metaG | ecosystem: Environmental > Aquatic > Marine > Oceanic > Photic zone | place: Costa Rica: the Eastern...
CAAAAAATAATTATTTTGAAACTTATTCCTAACATTTTCTGAGTTATTATTTACCCATGAAAAACATATTGAATGTCATCTGGGTGCTATTCTGGCTGGCAGTTTTTATTTTTGATCCATTCTCTGTATTGGGGCTTATTGGCATGGCAATATTTTTCATCCATATCCTTGAGATCGTAATTTTCTGGAAGAGAATAAAAAACAATCCTTTTGAAGGAATAGTGATGACTTTTGTGTTTGGTTACGTGTATCTACGCGGATTAAGGAAGTAAGTTTTCAACTTTCTTCAGAGCTTTAATCATTGCTTTTTTGACATCTGCAGATTGTGTTTTATCTGATTTGCCTGATGAATAAACCAGGTTTGTAAAGTGTTCAACGAGCTTTTCAGACATATCAATATTCTTTTCAGCAAATCTATTTTTTAGCTCTTCGAATTTAATCTTTGAAACCATTTCTTTTGGCCCTATTGGATCAAGCCCAGCAAACATCTGGAATCGTATTGTTGCTTCGTTTAAATCCATAGACTCTGATGGCTTGCCATTGACGAAGCTGGGAATGAGCTCCTTAGAAACCTTATCTGATCCTTTTTCAATAAGCTCTTCAAAGAGATCTTGGTAAGATTTAAGCTTCTCTTGAGCTTTCTCATTTTTTTGCAGCATGGCAAAATCTTTGATCGCTTTTTTAAACTTTTTCTCTTCTTGTGTGCCTTGCAAATTTTCAAGCTCAGCAAATTGTTGTTCTGCTTCTCCCGGCGCAATTGCTTTATCGCGTAGCTGCTTAATAATGCCTTCCATGATTCCTCTTGACTCATCAAGCTCTTTGTCTTTAATAAGCAAGAATTCATCACATGCTTTCTCAAATTGTTCGTTGATTTGTGGGTCGAGTTTTTTGCCTGCTGGACCTAGAGTTCTCCATTTATCTTGAAGCTCTCTAATTTTTGCAACTGATTCATCAATTTCATCTTTGCTTAGGCCTTGAACTTCAGCTATTACTTCTTCTTTTAAGCCCCTGTTATAAATCTCAACTTTCTCAAGAAGCTTGTTGACACCATCTCTTGATTCTTTGAACTTATTATTGAGATCTGTAAAGTCTTTATCAGGGACAGGGGAAAATGCTTTCCACTTATCATGAATACCTTTTAAGAACATCACAATCTGAATAACAGTAATATTTTCTTCTGTTTTGCCAGCTGGGAAAGCCTCAACTTCCTTAAGCAAACCAAGCTTCTTCTCTTTGTTTTCCTCTTTTTTAGATTCCAACACTGCGAAGTAATCCTTGCAGGGAGCCCATGCTTTTTCACATGCCTCTTTGAAAGTAGCCCATTTTTCTTTACTTGCTGTTTTGCCGTGTTGATCTAAGTTTTGCCATTGTTTCTGCAATGAATTAATTTCATTGGCTAGCTTTCTTGGTTCAAGCTTACTGCCCTCCAGACTATTTACTTTGCTGATTAACTCACTTCTTTTATCAGAAGTAGCAAATTCAGCCCAATCGTCATATTCCTTTGCAGTAAAGTTTAAACGTTGAAATTTATGTTTGAATTTTGAGGGGATAGGTTTCCCTTTTCCGTACTGAGAATTCAGCTTTCTAAGGTCTTTTTGAGCTTTTTTAATCTGACCAGAAGCAAAGAGCTGCTCTATGTCATTCAGCTGCTGATTTAAATTAATTACTTTATCTCCCACAAATTAGATGAATATTATTTATAATTTCAAACAAATACAATTTGAATGAAACGGATTTTAACAGGTATAACGCCAAGTGGCTATCCTCACTTGGGAAATTATATAGGAGCAATTAAGCCTTCACTAGAGTTATTGGAAGAAAAAAGCGAATCTTTTCTCTTTATTGCTGATTTACATGCATTAATTAAGGTCTCAGATAAAGAAACTCTTAAAGAATTAACCAATGGTATTGCAATGGCTTGGCTTGCCTCTGGTCTTGATCCAGAGAAGACACACTTTTACAGACAATCAGATATACCGGAAATACCAGAAATAACATGGATTTTAAGCTGTATTACAGAAAAGGGGCTGCTCAATAGAGCTCACGCATATAAAGCAGCGGTTGATCTCAATAATGAGGGAAGGAAAGAAACAGATGAAGGAATTTCAATGGGTCTTTATTCATACCCTCTATTGATGGCAGCAGATATTCTTACACCAAATGCTACGCATGTTCCTGTTGGCAAAGATCAACAGCAGCATCTTGAGATAACAAGAGATATTGCTGATAAATTTAATAGGAAATATGGCGAGGTCTTTAATCTACCAGAGGCTGTAATTCAGGACGATAAAACCGTTTTGGGCATTGATGGAAGAAAAATGTCCAAAAGCTATAACAATATTATTCCACTACTATCGACTGAAAAAGAACTTAAAAAAGCTGTCATGAAGATAGTCACCAATTCGCAAGAGCCTGGCGAACCTAAAGACTGGAAAGACAATACCCTTTTTTCAATTTACTCATCTTTTGCAAGCGATGACCAAATCCAAGACCTTAAATCAAAATATGAAGATGGGATAGGTTGGGGCGATGCTAAAAATATTTTGTTTAATGATCTTAATAAGCTTCTAATGCCTATTAGAGAAAGGTATGAGGATCTCAAAACTCAAGAAGCTCATGTTGAAGAAATTTTGCAAGAAAATGCAAAAAAAGTACGTGAAACAACCAAAGCGACTTTGGAAAGCGTAAAATCTCATGTTGGATTAAAAACCAACTGAGAAATCAATGTACCAAACCAGAAACCAGAAAAACTATTTGTGGATATTCTTTTCCATGCTCAGCGTTGGGCTTGGTCAGTCTTTGGTATTCACCTCAATTCCCATTTTAGCAAGAGAAAATGGTCTTAATGAGGTACAAGTTTCTATGGTTTTTGGGATTTCTGCATTTGCTTGGTTTTTTACTTCGCCTCTATGGGGGCGCTATAGCGACAAGTTTGGAACCAGAATAATTGCTGTAATAGGCACATTAGGATATTCCGCCAATATGATGCTTATTATCTTGCCACTATACTTGTTTGAGAATGGCATCCTTTCCTCAGCAATGCTCTTTCCTGCACTTGTTGCCTCAAGATTAATTTACGGATTATTTGGCTCAGCAACTAGACCTGCATTGTTTGGCTATGCTGGTCGCATTTCATCCCCAGAGAATAGGTCTGTTGTGTTCTCAAACCTTGAATCAGGATTTGTCTTAGGGACAGTCCTAGGCCCATTAATTGGTGCCTTTATGTTTAGGTACACAAACAATGAATTACCATTTATTTTGTTTGGTTTGATTGGTTTGCTTGTTGCAATACAGCTAAATATTAGATTAAGGAATACACAAGACACAGAAGCTTTAGGCAAGAAACCATTAAGACTAAGCTTACAGAATCCAAGAGTTTGGCCATTTGTTCTTGTCTCATCTTTTTCAAGCATTTCACAAGCAATAATTTTCCAGACAATGGGATTCTTTATATTCGATAGACTCGGTTTTAATGCTCAAGATTCCGCAGTCTATGTGAGTATTTGTTTTGGTGTTTGGTCTGTTTCAGTGGTCATAACACAAAGCATGATTAACCCTTTATTTAAATCCCTAAAAACAATGATGCTATTGGGGCCGATATTGAGTGGAGTTTCGTTTATAGCAGTGATTTTTTCAGATGACCTTTTTGCCCTAATTGGCACACTCATTCTCAATGGCGTAGGCTTAGGAATAACTAGACCAAGCTATAACTCTGCTTTATCTTTAAGCCATTCAAAAGAATATCAAAGCTCAGCTGCTGGTTTGCTTGGAAGTACTTTGCCAATTGGCCATATGATTGCACCATTATTCGTATCACTTTATTTAATTAACTTTGCTTATGTTTATCTGTTTTCAGCAGTAATTTGCTTAATCACAATTGGATTTACGTTAATGCACCCGTATATACTTAAAACTGATGCGTACAAATAAAAAAGCAGTTTTAATGATGAGCCTTGGAACACCCGATAGTCCAGGGTGGTTTGATGTCGCAAGTTATCTGAGCCAATTCCTTACAGATAAAAGGATTATTAATATTCCATGGCTATTGAGGTATGTGCTCGTCAATTTAATTATTGTTCCAACTAGAGCATTTTCATCATCTAAAAGCTATAAAGAACTTTGGACTGAAAGGGGCTCTCCACTCAAATATCACATGGAAGATCTAACAAACAAGGTCTCAGCAGAATTAAGCGGAACACATGATGTTTATTACGCTATGAGATACAAAAACCCGTCAATTGTAAATGTCCTAAAGGAGATTCAATCAAAGAGCTACGATGAAGTGGTTTTATTTCCCGTTTTTCCGCAATACTCATCCGCTGCAAATGGATCATTTCTTGAGTGCGCAATGGAGGAAATCTCCAAGTGGAACGTTATCCCAACAGTCAAAACAGTTGATCAATTCTATGATAATGAAGACTTTTTAAATGCATTTGTAGAGAACATAAATAAATTTGATCTGGAAAAGTATGAGAAAGTAATATTCAGCTACCATGGACTCCCAAAAAGCCAACTTGATGATGTTTATCCAGAAGGCAAATGTGATGACAGAAACTGTGAACAAGGTGTTGTTGGAGACAATCATCATTGTTACAAAGCAACATGTTTTGAAACTACAAAACTTTTAGTTGAAAAATTAAATTTAGATAAATCAAAAACTATTACATCTTTTCAATCTAGGCTTGATTCAAAATGGGTAACACCGTTCAGCGATAAAGTTATTGAAGAGTATGCTGCTGACGGGGTAAAAAACATCCTCGTTGTGTCTCCTTCTTTTACCGGAGACTGTCTTGAAACAATCATTGAAATTGGGGATGAATATGAGGAACTATTTATTGAAAAGGGTGGTCAAAAGCTTGATTACGTACCATCTCTCAATTCGAACGATAATTGGGTAAAATGTATAGTTAACATAATAAGGGAGCAATAATGAGAGATATTCTAGAAATCCAAAAAAAGGCATTCATAGAGAATGGGCAGCCAACATACAATCAAAGATTAGACAGTTTAAATAGATGCATAGCCTTGCTGGAAACCCACGATGAGCAAATCATAGAAGCACTAAATGAGGACTACAAAAATAGATCACATCACGAAATAATGACCTCTGAGGTAATCCAGTCCATCAGAAATTTAAATTTTACGATCAAGCACTTTAAAAAGTGGATGAAACCAATGAAGCGAACACCATCTTTCATGGCAGGGATGCTGGGTTCAAAGGCATATCTTGAACCATCTCCTTTGGGGACAGTTGGAATTATTGCTCCTTGGAATTTTCCTGTTGGGATGATTTTTTATCCTGCAGCCTCCGTTTTGGCAGCTGGAAACAGAATCATGGCTAAACCATCAGAATTTACGCCACAAACTGCTCAGTTAATTAAAGATGCAGTTGCTAAATATTTCGATGAATCTGAGTTTGCGGTTGTGCTAGGCGGACCAGAAGTGGGTGCTGAATTCACTGCCTTACCGCTTGATCATTTGCTATACACGGGTAGCGGCAGAGTTGCACGAAAGGTGGTAGCAAATGCAGCACAAAACCTTGTTCCGACGACCTTGGAATTAGGTGGCAAAAGCCCAACTATTATAGGTAAAGATGCGGATCTTAGCCTTGCTGCAAAACGCATAATGTTTGTTAAAACTCTAAATGCAGGTCAGATATGCCTGTCACCTGATTATGTGTTTTTACCAAGAGGGATGGAAGAAAAATTTGTGCATGAGCTGCAGAAGGCATTTAATGAGTTTTATCCAGATGGCAATGAAGCTGATTACACTTCAATGGTCAATGAAACACACTTTGAAAGAATGCAATCTTACATGACAGATGCGCAGGAAAAAGGCGCAAAAATACATTCTTTAGGCAGCTTTGATTCATCAGAAAAAAATACCATTACTACCAAGGTTTTGATGGGGGTTAATGACTCTATGCAAGTCATGAAAGATGAAATCTTTGGGCCTCTTTTACCAATTATGGTTTATGACGAGATTTCAGAAGTAATTAATTACATCAATAATAATGATCACCCATTAGGTTTGTATTATTTTGGCAACACAAAACAAGAACAAGAAAAGGTAATAAAAAATACCCGTTCAGGTGGGGTTACCATTAATGATGCAATGTTTCATCTAATGCAATCTCAACTTCCCTTTGGTGGCGTAGGTCCATCAGGTTATGGCTGCTATCACGGCAGAGAGGGCTTTATGAATTTTTCCAATATGAGATCAATTTACTATCAAACCAATAATGATAGTGTTTTTGGAATGCTGCGACCGCCAAAAAATAAGTCAATTGGCAAACTGCAGAACATCTTAAAGAAACTCAGTTGAGCAATATTTTAAATAAAATTTCATTTAGATACTTAATGGCCAAGGGGTCTAATAAGATATCTGCATTAACAACTCTGACTACACTTGGAATTGCTATTGGAACTGCTGTTCTAATAGTTGTAATTTCAGTAATGAATGGTTTTCAAAATGAGCTTAAAGAGAGAATTTTAGGAGTCATACCACACGTTACTATCGAGCAAGAAGGTGGTTTTGATGATATTGAAAAAGCAATCAATCAAATAGAATCACTGCCGAATGTGATCAATGCAGCTGAGCACTTATCAACCCAAATTGTTGTTAATTCCGGTGAGTTTTCAAGAGGAGTATTCTTGAAAGGAACTGACTCCATTAGTGAGCTTTCAATAATCCCAAATAATATGATCATTGGAAACCTCAAAGATCTTGATGATCCAACTAATATTGTGATTGGTGATGGTTTAGCAAATGAGCTAAGAGTTGGGCCAGGCGATGCTATTCAACTGCTGAATATCAATCAGACCAATCCATTATTGGGCTTGCCACGAATCGTAAATTATACCGTGAGTGGGATCTTTTCAGTAGGCTCAGAGGTAGACAGCAATTATGCCTTGATTGGCCTAGAATCTTTCAAAATGCTTATTCAACCTAACAACGGTACAGCGATTGAGGCAAAACTTGACGATGTTCTGCTTGCACGTGAAACAGGTAGAAATGCATTGAATAGTATAGACACAGACCGTTTTCTAAGAGTGTCTACATGGGAACAGCAATATGGTGGTTTATTCAGAGCTGTTCAACTTGAAAGAATCATGATGTCAATGCTCATGTCGCTTATTCTTCTCGTTGCAATTTTTAGCTTATTAATGTCGATAAATAACCTCATAAAAAACAATGAAAAAGAAATTGCGATTCTTAGAACTATTGGCTACTCAGAATTTAATATTCAAAGAATATTTATCCAGCTGATTTTCACAATTGGTTTTTTTGGGATTGTGCTTGGAAATATCATTGGCTACTTAATGGCTTCTAATATAACTGAGATGCTTAATTTTCTTTCAGAAGCATTCAATATCTCAATTTTGAGTGTTTATTACCTAGATTACTTCCCTTCAATTTTTAGTTTTGATCAGGTATTAATCATCAATATAATCACTTTATTTTTACTCATATTATTTGGAATGTTGCCAGCTAGAAAAGCAGCAAAAATGAATCCTGTGGAGATTATTAACAACCCATGATAAGCCTAAAAGGAGTGAAGAAATCATATGGAGATCAGGAAGTATTTCTTGACCTTAATTTAACTTTTGAAGCATCAAATACCTATAGCATTGTAGGGTCTTCAGGCTCAGGGAAAACAACATTTTTGAACTTAATATCTGGTTTGGACAGTTACGATGATGGAGAAATATTCATAAGTGATAAGATTCTTCATAAACTTTCAAGCGATGAAAAGAGTTTGCTCAGAAGAGATAATTTTGGTTTTGCTTATCAGTTTCATTATCTTCTGGAAAATTTAACCGTCTATGAAAATTGTATGGCAACTTTATTTGAAAAAGATGATGCTTCTATAAATGACATTTTAAAGAAATTAGGCATTTTTGAGCTCAAAGATAAGTATCCTTCCAAAATATCTGGCGGTGAGAAGCAAAGAGCTTCAATTGCTAGAGCGCTTGCATCAAATCCAAAAATTTTGATTCTGGATGAACCAACAGGAAACCTAGACCAATCCAATAGTTTAATTGTTCAGGATTTTATCCTTGATTATGCCCGAGAGCATAATTCGCTTGTAATCTATGCAACACACGATTTACCCTTTGCTCAAAGGGCTGATAAGATTCTTAAAATAGAAAATAAAGGTTTAAATGAATAAGGCACTTTACAGCAGATTGCTTGGATACACCTTTAAGCACAAAGCGCTTTTTATGCTAAGCATTGTTGGCTTTATCCTTTTTGCAGCCGCAGATATATCGGCGGTAGAGTGGTTAAAACAAGTTATTGGTTACATCAATGATGGATCACAAAATAATCTAAACCCTCTCAATCTTGCTCTTTTCCTATTAACTATCTCAATCATTAGAGGTATTGGCTTTTATGTTGGAAACTTTTTTATGGCAAATGTTGGTCTGAAGGTTGTTCATAATTTGCGTGAAGATTTAATCAAGAGCCTGCTCTATCAGCCAATGAGCTTTTTTGATCAAGCATCAAAAGGTGAGATTGTTAACCGAATAATTTTTACAACTAATCAAATTACTGGTGCTGCGACAAACGCACTAAAAATACTTGTAAAAGAAGGGTTCTTATTGGTTGGATTATTTATTTACCTGCTATATCTAAGTTGGAAACTTACTATTGTGATTCTGGTGATTGCTCCTTTGATTGGAATTATTGTCTCCATAGCTGGTAGAAGGTTGAGAAAAGTAGCAAAGAAAATCCAGGACGTAATGGGATTGGTTACTCAAGTAAGCAATGAGATTGCAACAGGTGCGAGAGAGATTAAATCTTTTGGTAATGAAGAAGGGGAGCAAACAAGGTTTAAACAAGCAAATGATGAGAATTTAAAACAAAACTTGAAAATGGAGAGTACTGGTAATCTAACAACTCCTTTAATTCAGGTTTTTGTGGCTCTTGCTCTGGCATCAATGAGTTATCTTGCTCTTACTAACCTTGACGAATTAAACCTGCCTTCAGAGTCTTTTGTAGCCTTTTTTACTGCTGCTGGCCTAATGGCACGACCAATTCGTCAGTTATCCAGCTTAAATGCTGTTATACAGCGTGGATTGGCTGCAGCTGAAGATATATTCTCGTCCATAGATAAAAAGCCTGAGAACTATGCTGAGGGCCTTGATTTAAATAAAGAATTATCAGGGGAAGTATCAATACAAAACGTATCATTCTCCTACCATGAAGATGGTGATCAAGTGCTTAAAAACATATCCATAGATGCAAAGCAGGGAGAAACAATAGCACTTGTCGGTCGTTCTGGTAGCGGTAAGTCAACAATCGTGAATCTTTTGAACAGGTTTTACGAAGATTTTCAAGGAAGAATCACTATTGACGGTTACGACATTAAGAAAATCAAATTAAGAGACTTACGACAAAGCATCTCCTTTGTTTCACAGGATCCAACCCTATTCAACGATACGGTTATCAATAACATAGCGTATGGACTAGATGAGGTATCAGATACAGCAGTTTTTCAAGCAGCAAGAGAAGCCAATGCCTATGAATTTATTATGAATCTGCCTGATGGGTTTCAAACGGTCATAGGTGATAACGGTACGCTTTTATCTGGTGGGGAAAAACAAAGGATAGCAATTGCTCGAGCTTTGCTTAAAAAGTCGTCTATATTAGTTTTTGATGAAGCTACTTCTGCCCTAGACAATGAATCAGAAAAAGAGATACAACAAGCCATCGAAAGAGCCTCTGCCAATAAAACAACTTTTATCATTGCGCATAGATTAAGCACTGTTGAGAAGGCAGACAAAATCTGTGTCCTAGAAGATGGAGAAATCACACAAACTGGTACGCACGCTGAATTGATTAAAGAAGAGGGTCTCTATAATGTGCTTCAAGGCAAGCCAGAGATAATTGAAGAGGAAACACCCAAACCTGTTGAAGATGATTTTGTGCCAACAATTATCACCGACTCTAAAGATTTTTGGAATTCTGTCAGTTTTGGAAACATTGCATTATCGCCGTTGAGCTTCCTTTATTGGATTGGTAGCACTATCAAAAACACTTTCTTTAAAGCTAGAAAATCAAGCATTACTGAAATTCCCGTAATAGTTGTTGGGAATGTCACAGTGGGTGGTAATGGAAAAACACCACTTGTGAACCAAATTGCTTCTGATCTTAAAAATACCGGTTATAAGCCAGGGATAATTCTTAGAGGATACAAAGGAAAATTTACTGGAACAAAATTAGTAGATGAAGACACGACTGCTAAAGAGGTTGGGGATGAAGCTATATTTCACTACAAGCGAGGATTTAACGTTGTGGTGGATAGAGATAGAGCGAGAGCTTTATCGTTCCTTGAGCGAATGACTGATTGCGATATCGCAATCTCTGATGATGGACTACAACATAAAGCCCTAAGAAGAGATTTTGAAATTATTGTTGAAGATGCCAATAGAAATTTTGGCAACCAACTATTCCTGCCTGCTGGACCACTTAGAGACAACATGTGGCGAACTAAAGATGTTGATCTTTTTATTTTTAGTGGCAGAACAAATAGCAATGAAAAATTCTTTGAGTTAGAACCAGAGGCTTGGGTCAATATAGAAACTGGACAATCTTTTCCGATAGAGGACTACCCATTTGGCAAAACAGCTAATGTTGTTTCTGGCATTGCTAACCCAAATAGGTTCTTATCAACCTTAAACAATCTTAAGATTAATTTTGATTACAAGGTGTTTGACGACCATCATTACTTTACCAAGAAGGATCTTGAATTTGATTTTGAAAGACCATTGCTAACCACAGAAAAGGATGCTGCCAGAATGGCAGACAAGCATGCCATTTCAAATGCTTGGTACCTAAGAATGAAGGTCAAACTTAATACCAATATTACAAAACTTATAACTGAGAAAATAAATGGCTAATGGGTACAAAATATGCATTCCAGCCCGACTCGAATCATCTCGATTAGAGCAAAAACTATTATGCAATGTTAATGGTAAAACGATCATACAGAGAACATGGGAACGCTGCTTAGAGAGTAGCGCAGACACTGTTACTGTTATCACTGATTCAACAGAAATCTTTGATTTAATTTCTGACCTTGGGGGTGATTGTTTTCTATCTCAGTCAGTGCACGAATCTGGAACAGACAGATTGGCTGAATACACCAAATATCAAAACCTACCTGAGGATCTAATTTTGATAAATGTACAAGGCGATGAACCTTTAATTGATATAAATTCAGTGAATAAGTTGGCTGATTTTGTTCGTTCAAATGGAAGTAATTATGCAACCATATGCAAGCCGTTTGAATCATCAGAAGACGAGGCTGACGTGAATAAGGTAAAAGTTCATATAGACAGTGAGAATATGGCTGTCAGCTTTTTTCGAAAAGCAACAGATGATATGACCAATACATTTCATCATATCGGTGTATATGCATACTCCGTGGGCTTCTTAAACACATTCTCAAGCCTTCCACAAAGCCCCAATGAAGAAGCCCTTAAGCTTGAGCAAATGAGAGCCCTTGATAATAATCACAACATCCATGTTTTAGTGGTTGAAGATCATAAATCGATTGGTATTGATACACCTGAAGATTTAGAAAAATTTAAAATACTTATTGAGCAAATTGAAAATAATTAAACAGAATTTAACAAATGCAAATAATCTTGGCCTTGAGTCCAAGGCACAATTTTTCTCCTTTTTTAATGGCAGTGATGACCTTTGCAAACTGCATGCTGAGGCTAAAAAAATAGATGCACATGTTCAAATAATTGGAGCAGGAACAAACACAATTTTTCCACGAGCTTTTGATAAGTTAGTTATTAAATCATCTGATAAATCTATCAGTGAAAAGAAGGTAAAGAATAATATTCTTGTTACGGCTGGATCTGCTTTAATTTGGGATGATCTTATTGATTTTTGTGTTGAAAAAAAATACTGCGGATTAGCAAATTTGGCAGGCATACCAGGCACTGTTGGAGCTGCGCCAGTGCAAAATATTGGGGCTTATGGTGTCGAGCTATCTGATCTTCTAGAGGAAGTTTTGTGCTTTGACTTAAAGACACAAAAAGAAGTTGTATTAAGTAATAGTGATTGTGTTTTCAGCTACAGATCAAGCATTTTTCAATCCAATCCACATCTAATTATTCTGCAGGTGACTTTAAAACTTTCATCAGAATTTAAACCACTAACAACATATAAAGATCTGGAAAATACTAACCCAACTGATGAAGCTAATTTTGTTCAGATTGTCAGAGAAATAAGAGATGCAAAATTGCCAAATCCAACAGACTTTCCAAATATTGGCAGTTTCTTCAAGAATCCAATTATGTCTGATAAAGACTTTCACAGTAATGACAAATTGCAAAGCTTAAATTTCCAGGTTTTGGATGATGGAAATTACAAATTGTCCGCAGCACAAATCTTGGAAGCATCTGGTTTAAAAGGAGCCATGATTGGTAACGTGGGCATGTCCAGTAAACATTCCTTAGTTTTAATATGCAATGGCTTGTGTGATGCCTCAAATGTTAAAAATTTTGAGGATTTAGCTAAAAAAACAGTGCACGACAATTTTGGAGTTATCTTAGAAAGAGAACCTATATATCTATGAATTTAACTCTTTTTGCAAGCCTTGCATTTGCCCACTTGGTTGCCGTTGTTTCTCCAGGTCCAGATTTTTTTTATATTGTTAAAAGCAGTTTTGAAAAGGGTTTGCGCAGCAGCATTGTATCTTCAATCGGCATTGGCTTAGGCGTTTTTTTTCAATGCATCTTTGCAATAATAGGTTTAGATTATCTTTATGACAGAATTCCATCTCTATACCTAGTTATAGGCACAGTAGGTAGCTGTTATTTGGTTTATTTGGGTCTTATGGGGTTCAGCGCTAATGATTCAAAATCTATTGCTTATGAGAGCAATGCTGAACAATTTTCTTTTCAAAAAAGTTTTATGGGTGGTTTGATGGTCAATCTTCTAAATATCAAAGCATTCATATTTTTTGCTGCGCTTTTTGGGGGCATTATTCTTGATACCTCTGTCACTTTTCAATTGTCAATTTCACTTTATTTTTTCCTGGCTACTGCGCTTTGGTTTTGTATATTAAGCTATTCTTTGCATTACGGAAGTAAGGCATTTTTAAATGCTGCGGTTCAAAAAATAATTACTAGAATGTCTTCATTATTTCTAGTGTTAATAGGCTTGAGCTTAGGGGTTTATGTATGGATTTAAATGCGATAGAAAAAAATCTTCTTAAACTTGATGAATATCCATTGGAGAAATGGAATCCTGAGCTATGTGAGGGCGCAGAATTCAAAATTGATGGCAATGCTCAGTGGTATTACAACAACTCCAAAATAGAGAGAGCCTCAATGGTGAAACTCTTCTCAAAGTTAATTAAATGGGAGGAGGGCAAGTATTATGCAGTTACTCCGGTAGAGAAAATTCCTATTGTGGTCGAAAAAGAAGTTTTTAGCGTAATTGACTACAAACAAGAGGGTGGGGATTACTTTTTTCAAACAAATACAGAGGAATGGGTTAAATTGACCAAGAAACAACCTCTTACGGTTGAGATGATCAACCACCAGCCTTACCCTAAAATTAAGCTTAGAGACCATATATATGCGCTCTTAAGCAGGAATGTTTTCTACAAAATTATCAGTGAATCAAAGCAAGATGGTAATTCTATGTATCTTGAGTCGGATGGGGAGTATTTCTACCTGAATTCGTAATTGTTTTCTTGATTAAGAAGCTCAATTTTTTTCTTTATTCCCCCTCTCATTGAGAAACCGCCTATAGAGCCATTACTGCCAACCACTCTATGGCACGGCACCTCAATGGGATAGGGGTTGGCACCACAGGCATTTGCTACTGCTCTGTAAGCTTTGGGTCTGCCTATGTTTTCAGCTAGCTCTTTGTAAGTGATGGTTTTTCCTTTTGGGATTTTAGTCATCTCATGCCAAACCAGCTTTTGAAAGTCTGTGCCGTTAGAGTTATTTATCTTCTTCGCTAAACTCATAAAGTACGATCAAATTAGCTTTAGATGGTTTTTCTTAATACAGCGTAACCATTTACCACTTCATAGATGTTGGTGTTTCCCTGTTTAGTCTGTCCAATGATTTGATTGCCTTGAATGATTGCTGAAACCATACCGGTGCCAAATGATTGGATAACGCCAGGCCTTTTACTTGATCTCAACTCTATTTGCTCTCCTGAGGAAATAGTACAAAAATAACTATCTGGAAAGCTCAATTACTTTTTTTCC
>Ga0163111_10001557_pt1 | contig 14241 bp, 21 predicted proteins | sample CRUFie1St18metaG_FD_109645 | JGI IMG/M metagenome (GOLD analysis project Ga0163111, IMG submission 109645) | Marine microbial communities from the Costa Rica Dome - CRUD Field 142mm St18 metaG | ecosystem: Environmental > Aquatic > Marine > Oceanic > Photic zone | place: Costa Rica: the Eastern...
AACCTTTTATCATATCTTTTTGTAATTGAACCATTGCAGGGTCTTCTATATAGAAGTCGCCAGACTTTTCAGCGTTTACACTTAACGTGTAATCAGCACCTTTAATAAAGTCATACATACTTAGCTCTGGTCCAGTTAGTAAATATTTTTCACCGCTAAACGGATTAGTTACAAGGTCGCCATCGTTATACCAAGCACCTTTAAACCATTTAGGTTTTTCTTGTTTATTCTTCTTCATAGTAATCGCCTGAGTCTAATAACTCATCTTTTTTATCGTTAAACTTATCTTCGTATACATCTTGCCACCATTGTTCTAGCTCGTGATTAAACTCCCACTCCATGTCTGACCATACTTCAGGAGCTATCCATACATCACTGCCTGATGTTAAATCACCGATAGCTTGCTCTGACCATTCATTATGGTCTTCATAGTAATAACCATCTTGTGATACATAAGGTTTTTCTTCATGTGTACAGAAGTATATTTCATAGCTATCAGCTGTTGATTCACTATATATTTTTAGCTTATGCTTATCATCACACCAACTAGAGCTAGTATCAAGTTTGCCGCCATATTCCGTATCGATATATTCAAGAAGCCAAGGCGCATCTGGTTCTTGCATTATACCATCATCGACTAATGCCGAAGTGATAATATCGTCTGTTAGTAATTCTGCCATTATTCTTCTATTAGTATTCTGCCGCCGTACATAATATCTTTGGCTGTTACATCACTTGTATAAAGACCTGAGTAAGACATTAGGTCGCTAATATCTCTTAGAGATAATTCGTGCCATAATGTAGAGCTCATGAGTTTATACTTTAATCTTTTAGCACTGTCATATTTTTTAGCGCTAGCTTGCAACTCTGATTTAAGCTTAGGTTGCAGTAAGTCATAAATTGATTTAATTTTACTCATTGTTATTATATTTAATTGTTATTAATATTATCCGACTCGTGTCGTATTTATATTGTATCAAGGGTGGTATTGTATACATACCCAAGCTTTCTGAGGTGTTAACCGTCCTTCTTGTTTTACCCTGTTAGAGAGCATGGCGGGAGTCGAACCCGCACCTTAGTACCGTAGCATGCTCACCACTCCTTTGTTTTCAACACCAAGCTTACAGTGTATTCCCAGGAGTTATATCTCTTTCACTTGTAACCATCCACTCACAGTCATTTACTTTGTGGCCTGCGCCATATAAAAACGCTTCACAAGACTCTGAGTCAGGATTCCATTTGTTTTCATCATTACATAAAGAGCTAATGTCATATCTATATACCTTACCGTCATTAAAATCTAGTAAGAATATGTATTTAGCTGTGTAGCTGCTTGTGCTTCTTAGCCCGCTGTAGTTACAAGTTTCTTCTTTATCTTCAAAGTATTTTTTTACTGAATCACTCATCGTAGTATTTATTAGTAGTTACATCAAAAGCGTTTGCGACATGGCGAGCAACAGTTCTAGCCATATAACTATGAGCTTCGTCTATTATTTTGCCCTCACTGTTTTTGGGTAGAAACTGATCTACTTGCCAGTCGCATTGCTTATTGATTTGTTTTGTTATATCTTCTGCTATTTCTTTAGCTACTATATGTATTTGTTTTATTACTGCCATAGTATTATCTTAAACATGTTCCGTAACCTCGTCTAGCGCCAAGCTTCCTTACACGTTTCGCCTGACTTTTTGGCATGATTTGAATAGTATTGCCGGTTTTATGGTACGTGATTTGAACACAACCATAAGGTTCAGTGGTTGAACAGTCGACGCAAGAGGTATAACCTAGTGCGAGGCGCTGCGGAGGTATTATATTTTTACATTTACATTTTGTCATATAATATTATTATCCAACTTTATTCGTATTTGTATTGTAATTTTTTAAATAATATTCTAACATATAGTTTAATCTAGCAAGACTTGACCATACTTTAGCCCTTGCCTTACCTATATATTTTCTAGTTTCTAACTTACCATCAATTAAAAACGTAGTTCTTTGCTCTTGATTATAAGTTTTATTTATTTGATATGGTGAATAACAACCATTTTGTTTTCTTACATAACCTGATTTAAAGCAAGCTAGTCTTAATCTTGGTGTATCATCTAGTGATTTACCTTTAGATTTTAGCCAATTTTTGTAAAATACATTAGTATTTTCATATGTGGAGCAAGGAAACTCAAATTCTCTTGTACCATTTATTGCTTGTCTTTGTGTAGTTACTTCTTTAATATTATACTTAATAAGCAATTGTCTTACAAATGCGTTCTCAAGTGCTTCTTGTTCTAATTGATATTGTGTCATAGTTATTTATTGTATTGCTGCATGAAGTCGTAGTCTTTTTGAAATCTACCACCTGGTGCATATTTATTATATAGTTCGACTAATTCTCTAGTCCATCCGCCTTGTGCTTTGACTTTATCTTCTATCAAATCACGTTGGCGTCTGCCATTTTCGTAAGCTCGATTGTCATCACTCATCATATAAGTATGGTCATGATACTCGAACATTTGTTCTAGTGTTAAGTCATCAAAGTATTTAGGCATAGAGCGTATTGTTTATTTTGTAGAACTTGCGATATGAGTGACAAGTTTTGTCAAAGCTATCGTAGTAGCTACTGGTTATTATTTTGTCGAGCACAACTGTGTCGCCATTTTTATATTTTAATATAGCGTTTTGTGGTACGCCAAATATATTATAGTTTGTTAATTTTATTTTATTCATATTATTATTATCCGACTTTAATCGTATTTATATTGTAACTTAGCGTTTAGTGGTGACACATACTCTTGATAGTACTCTTCAATCGTCACCCATTTATCCACTTCGTGTGAATAAATCATATCATCTATTACATGTAGTTCTTTAAAACTCATAATTTCTTAATTTAGCATGGGCAAAATACCCATAGTGAAACGTACAGTAGTGCAAATAAACACACTACAAACAAAAATTCTATGATTATCTTTTTCATATTGTTACGCCATTAAATATTATTTGATAGAACATGAATACTATTCCTGTTATCGCCATTGGCATTAATACACCAAATGCTATTGTTTCAAATATTAAATCAACAATTGATTTACCTTTTACGTAGTTGTACACTTTATTGTACGTGAATTTGATTTTACTCATAGTTATTATATTAATTGTTAGTTGACATGAGTGGAATCGAACCACTACTCACTGCGTACCAATTTGGTCACACCGACTCACGTGAGTTACCGTAATGCCATTACTCATTCGCAATTTTATACTGTTAGAAACAAGTGGAACTCGCAGTTGAAATAAAAAGCTAGTATTATACTAACTCTTTATTTCTAAGTACTAATGGTATATTATTAGTAGCTGTATAAGATTTATACTTTAACCAACATGGTAATTTTGTAAGTGTATCTTTCATAATTGAAAATGCTTTATCATGTGAGTATTTAATTGTATCACCTTTTTTATTTGTAAATGTGATGATAGTGTTTGTGTTTAGTAAAGATTTTCTAAGTACAAATCTTTTTGAAGTAATTGAATTTGAAGTCATAGTTATAAAATTTAGTTATTAATTATTTATTTCTTATATTATTATTATCCATTTGCATTCGTAATTGTATTGTATAAAAGTATATTAATTGTTTACTTGTAATTTGGTATGTAGTAGTATTCCGCACACTCTCACAATATCTATATTAGTACAAAAGTTTTTCATATATTATTATTATCCACATGTAGTCGTAATTATATAGTAACTAGTTATAAAAAATATATATATTGTATAGTAAAATGTGAAAATATTATACAAAAATATATAAAAAAGGGCCCCGTAGTGTAAATATAAGTAATTTTTATATACAATACAAAAACGAGAAAGTAGTGGGCAACACAAACTATCACTATATCTAACACAAAAAAAATAGTATGACAGTAGCTATATAAGATATACTAGTAATAGGCTAGTGTCACGCTTTTAAATTTCTATTTATATATGTAATTATCTAAACATAGAAGAAATTAACTACACATGCCTAAACAAAAGCTAAGCTTAAAAGCTAGGATCGCCAAGAAGAAAAGAGACTTAGCTGCAGCAAATACAACTAGAAGAAAGAAGATGCGTGCTGAAAACCAGCGCAAGCGTAGAGCTGCTATAAAATCTGGCAAAAATATAAAAGGCATGGACTTTGACCATAAAACCAAGAGATTTATAAGCATAAAAGCGAACCGTGGAAACAGAGGACACGGTACGCGTAATGAATAACTAATCCTCTGCAACCTAATAAAAACCAAAATAATGACGTATTTTTATTACAAATCCAATACTTGGGGTAACTCCAACCCACAGGTAACCGAGGAAACCAAAAACTTTTGGAAACACCTTGTAGAAAAGAAAAACTGGAGAATAGTTCAATTACCTAATGGTTTCTACCAAACAGAGTATAAAGACATGGATGATGTCTGGAACGATGTTACAAGAAGGGAAACTATAGAAAGTGCTGAAGCTGCTATTGATGGTAGCATCGAGCATTACACTAAGAGGTTAGACTTCTTAAAAGGACCTAAGGTAGTTAAAGAATTTAAATAGGTATAAATAAAATTTAATTAAATGGAATATAATCAACCTAGCCAGATCGTCAAAGATCTCAACTTTGGTGACGATGGCAAGAATAGAATAATGAGTGGTGTAGATAAATTAGCCACTGCGGTTAAATCTACATTGGGTGCTTCAGGAAAGTGCGTCATATACGAAGACGCAATGGGCAGACCGGTGATAACAAAAGACGGTGTAACAGTTGCTGAATCTGTTGTCTTATATGATCCGGTCGAAAATATAGGCGCAACGCTTATAAAAGAAGCTGCCAAAAACACGGTGAAAGAAGCGGGTGACGGTACTACAACAGCTACCGTGCTTGCTCATTCACTATTACATGAAGCTAGCAAGAGTAAAGAAAATTTAAGAGATATTAAAAATGGAATTGAATCAGGACTTGAAAAGGTTAATAAATATCTTTCAACAAGCTCCAAAGCAGTATCTGGCCCTATGCTTACCAGTGTGGCGTCAATTAGTTGCAACAATGATGAGAAGCTTGGTAAAATAATAGCAGAAGCATATAATAAAGTAGGTAAAGACGGTGTAGTTTTATTTGAAGACTCACAAACTGAAAAAACATATGCTGATGTTGTAGATGGTGTACAAATAAACTCACCACTACAGTCTAACTATTTAATAACTGACAAAGACAGAGAGTTATGTGAGTTAGATAATCCTTATGTATTAATAACATATTCACCTATAAGAACTATAAGAAGTATACAAAATATACTTGAGTATGTTATAAAACAAAAAAGATCTTTACTTATAGTTGGTAATGTAGAAGAATCACCTAAGTCAGCTTTACTAGCTAACCACGTAAAAGGTAATATTAAAATTAACATAATCGACGCTCCAGGCTTTGGACCTACAAAACAAGACACTGTTGAAGATCTTGCTATTGTTACAGGTGCTAAAGTAATAAATGAAGAGTTAGGTGATGATATTGAGTTATTAGACGAAAACTGTTTAGGTGAAGTTGTTAAATGTGTTACTAATAATAAGAATACTGTATTAACAGTTAGTAAAAACACAGAAGCTTTACAGGAACGTATAGATCATGTTAAAGGTTTAATAAAAAAGGAAGATAAAAATCCTTATATAAAAAAGAAACTAAAAGAAAGAATAGCTATATTATCAGGTAATGTAGGTATTGTGTTTGTTGGTGCTAACTCAGAAGTTGAGTTAAAAGAAAAAAGAGATAGAGTTGAAGACGCAATACACGCTACTAAAGCAGCATTACAGGAAGGTATAATCGCAGGAGGTGGTATAGCTTTAATGAACGCATCGACATCAATAACGCCAGAGTCAGAAGGTGAAGCAATATTATTAAAAGCAATACAAAAACCTTTTGAAACTATATTAAGCAATGCTAATATACAATGGCCTGATAAATTAAAGATGGGTGAGGGTGTAGATGTTGTAACAGGTAAAAAAGTCAATATGATTAAAGCAGGTATAATAGATCCTGTTCTTGTTACTAAGTCTGCTTTAAAAAATGCAGTATCAGTTACTAAAACAGTAATGTCTGCTGATTGTATAATATCTAATATGAGAACAAATGAGAGCAGTTAGTTATTATGTAGTCGTTGATAAAATAAAAAACAAAGAACCAGAAAATAAGGGTTTTATTATAGCTGATCATCAGGATAATGAAAACAAATACCTAAAAGGTAAAGTAATTAGCAAAGGTGAGTTGGTAGAAGGAGTTAATGAAGGTGATATAGTTTGGTATAATAAACACTCTGGTCATGGTATTAGTTTCGACAATAGTATATACTATGTTATCAAGTATGGTGATATAGTTATAGTCGAATGAAACTAAGTGCATCTGATTTAAGAGATATTGGTTTATTCAAGTATTACAGGCTCGTACGCAAATGGGCCTGTAAAACTTATAACTTAAACGATGCAGATTTAGAACTTTTAATCTATTTAGATTGCAAATCGCGATTTACGCGTAATGATTTTATAGATGGCTCTTATACTTACAGTTGGGATAAAGCCCGCTGGGAGCGACTTCGACGAAACGGTTGGATCGAAGTTTGGAGACATCGTAACCGCACTTCAATTAAATACAGTATATTCAAAACATCATTTAAATGTAGTCAACTTATATCCAGAATATACAGAATCTTATTAGGGGAAGAGGATATACCCACTTCAGAAAGAAATATATTTTTTACTAACAAATCATATACAGACAAGGTGTATAATAAAGCCATTGATGATATGATTAATGATAACGAAAGATAATGAGTAAAATATTAACAAAGCTACTTGGCGATGCCGCTGGTGGTATAGTTCAAAAACTAGCAGGCGTAGCAGACAAGTTTATACAAACAAAAGAAGAAAAAGCTGCATTTGAAAAAGAGATGGCTCAAATATTTATACAAGCAGAAGCTGAAATGCAGAAAAATGTAACCGAAAGGTGGAAAGCAGATTTAGAGCACGGAAACTGGTTAACGCGTTCAGTTCGTCCTCTCGTTCTTATATTCCTAATAGTGGCGACCGTGCTCATGGTATTTATAGACAGTGGATCATTAACTTTTGAAGTAGAGGCCAAATGGGTTGACCTACTTCAACTAGTTTTAATGACTACAATTGGTGCTTATTTCGGCGGACGAAGCGTTGAAAAATTTAGAAACAAAAAAAATAATTAATTATGCCTAAAATCTCAAGGTACGGTCAAGACTCTCAGTTAACCAATGACGACAAGTTATTAGGACAAGACTCGTCTGGCGCAACTAAAACTTATACTATTCAGAGTCTTACTAATCATGTAGCTCAAAATGCAAGTAAATTTAAGTTTACACAAAACACGTTAAGCTCTACGTGGACTGTAACTCACAACTTAAATATAGCTGATCATTTACCGCATGTAACTATAAAATCCGATAGTGGTACATATAATAATTATGAAATATTAGGTGATATAAGATATGTAAATGCAAATCAACTAATAATTGAATTCCATACAGCGCAAAGAGGTTTTGCGTTTATTGGCTAAAAATAACTATAACTATAACAATTAAAAACAAAAACTATGGCAATACCTGTATTAAGTAATCTTGATCTACAAAACAAAGGTCAGATTATAAGATTTAGAGTTGAAAACGCCCAAGCTTCATGTTATTCAAACGTCGAAGCAGGTGCGCTTATTTACGACTCAGGTAACTTAAAGTTCTACAATGGTAGTAATTTCGTTACCTTAGGTACTGGATCAGGATCTGGTACCGTAACGCAAGTAGACGGTGGCGCTGGTTTGACTGGATCAGTTACTTCATCAGGGGCATTAGCCGTAGGTGCTGGCACGGGTATCACAGTCAATGCCGACGATGTCGCTGTAACTGCTGCACAAACTGGAATAACATCTATAATTAACCCATCATTAAAAGTTGGTCGAGCAAATTTATCTGCTAGTGATCACGAATTTATTGATTTTGCTACCAACGGTGTAATTAAATTATCTGTTGATGGTGGTGAAGCAAGATGGACTGGAACTGCTTTTGTACCAGGTTCTGACGGCGTAGCTGATTTAGGTTCTTCATCAAAAGAGTGGAAAGATATATATATTGATGGAAAAGCTTACTTAGATGCTATTAATTTTAATGGAACAGATCTAACTGTTACAGCTGATGAAATAAATATACTTGACGGTGTAACATCAACAGCTGCGGAATTAAATATTCTTGATGGAGTAACATCAACAACTGCAGAACTTAATATATTAGACGGCGTAACGTCTACTGCTGCAGAGCTTAACATATTAGATGGTAAAGCATTTTTAGATGAAGACGATTTTAATTCTAATAGTGCTACTGGCATCGCATCACAACAGTCTATAAAAGCTTATGTTGATGGTAAAACTTACGATGATGTTAGTGTCGCAAACTTAAAAACAGCTTTAGCTGGAGGTTTTGGATCAAACGCTGTACAAATTGGTGACAACTCTGATACAGTAACTATACCTGGTAACTTAGTTGTAACTGGAACACAAACAATATCTAACGAAACTGTATCTGTTATTGAAAACAATACAATACAATTTGAAGGTGCTGCTTTAAGTGGTGCTAACGATGAGTTAAAGTTAACAACAGGTGTACTAAGTGCTGACAGAACAGTAACATTAGCAGATTTATCTGGTCATGTTGCTTTATTATCTGCTGCTCCAAGTGGAACAATAACTGCTACTCCTGCTGAACTTAATGTTTTAGACGGTTTTGCTGGTGTAACTGCAGACTTAACATATGCTAAAGATTTAAGAGCAACTGGTGTAACAACAACTGAGTTTGATAAACTTGACGGTTTAACAGCTTCAACATCTGAGCTTAATATCATGGACGGTGTTACAGCAACAACATCTGAACTAAATATATTAGATGGTGTTACTGCTACCGCTTCAGAGCTTAATATACTTGATGGTGTAACTGCTACTGCATCTGAATTAAATATTTTAGATGGCGTTACAGCTACTGCAACAGAACTTAACTTACTAGATGGTATTACAACCCTTAGTGGTAGTAACACTGGTGATGAAGTTGCTGCTACTGAAGGCACAGCTGGTATATTAGAAGTTGCTACTGAATTAGAGTCAATAACTGGTTCAGCTAACGATAAGATTATAACACCACATAACTTAACTGATAGATATTCTAAAGCTGTTATTGATGTTTCATCTTTACATGCTACGGCTTTAAAAGCTGTTGTGCCACACTCGTTGGCTACAAAAGAAGTTATCGTTGAGTGCTTTGGTGCTACAACTGGTGAGAGAGTATTATGCGAGTATCACACAGACAATAATGGATCATCGTCAACAAATCATTTGACTTTCCATTTTGTTTCAGAACCTAGTGAAGATATAAATGTTTTCATTACATCTGTTAAAGGAACTGCTGCGGTAACTCCAACTTACCCAACATCTTAATAACTAACTAAAATACGGGCGGTACTTCGGTGCCGCCATGTATTTATTTAACTATAATTATATGGCATTTTTTCACTTAGATATAAAACAACCTTTTCACGCTATAACAGCTGCTTCTAATACACACACTGTTGATCTTAATAAAAAAGGAAATAACTATAGTATTACAGCGGGTAATGCTACTAATACAATTACTTTTAGTAATTTAGATTCTGCTAAAATTGGTAAAGGTGGAACTATACTTATAACAAACCCATCAAGTGTAAACTCTTTAGGTTGGGCTGGACTGCAAAGCGAAGCTTACACTCCAGGTGGTAGTACAATAAACTTTGATACAACAGCTAACGCTATAGCCGCGATGACATATTTAGTTATAGCAAGTAATAAAATATTGATAAACTACGTTGGGGCTTTTGATTCATATCCTCAACCTTAAAATAAATTTCAATGAGGTGGTTGTGGAATAGAATAGACTTCTGGAATACTACTACTACGTTTAACACTAGTAGAAGTACAAATAGGACGACTAGTACATCTAGGTCGACTACCACTGTATTTTCTACAAGCAGAGTTACTACGTTTTCTACATCTAGAGCTACAAGCACTGTAGTTTCAACTAACAGAAATACCACAATAAGTACTTCTAGAGCTACATTAACAGCGTACAATACATCTAAAAGTACAACAACTGTATATTCTACTTCAAGAGAAACAACCACAACATTTAACACAACTAGATCTACTACTACAGCATATAACACATCAACTACAACTAGCTTTGGTACAACAGTACCTACAAGTATTAGTACAACTACAACGTTTAATACAACTAGAAGTACAGATACTACATATGCAACAAGTAGATCAACCACAACAACCTTTTCAACAAACAGAAACACTACAGTTTCAACTAGCAGAACTACAACTAGAACTATATTAACAAGTAAAAATACACAAACAGTGTATAATACTGTTGTATCTACAAGTAGAATAACTAATACTATAACCATAACTGCTTTTAATACATCATTTACAACTTCTTACAATACTAGTACAACAACTACTAGATCTACAACTACAACATTTAGTACTAGTAGATCAACAACTACAGTAGTTAGTACAAGTAGAATAACATCTAGAGCTACTACAACTGTGTTTAACACAAGCACAACAACAAGTACTAGTACGGCTAGAGATACAACAACCGTTTATAATACAACATTTTCTACGTTTGTAAGAAACACTATAAATACATTAATAACTGAGTATAACACATCTACTAGTACGACAACAACGTTTAATACTACTAGATCAACAACTACATCGTTTACTACAGCTTATAATACAAGTACAACAACACAGACTAGTAGATCTACTACAACTGTATATAGTACTATAACAGCATTTAACACAAGTACTTCTACAGATACTGTTTTCAATACAAGTACAACAACTGTGTTTGCTACAACAACAGTATATCAAACAAGCAGAAACACTACTGAATCTAGATCTACAACAACGGTATATACAACTAATACGGTATTTAATACTTCAACTATTACAAACACGGTGTTTAATACTACAACCGCTACTGTAACTACGTTTACTACTACGTTTGCAACTTCAAGAAGTACTACGACAACCTTTGCTACATCTAGAAACACAACAGAATCAAGAAGTACAACTACTGTATATTCTACTACAACTGCTTATAACACAAGTACGACAACAGCAACCAGTAGGACTACTACTGTTTCTACTAGTAGAACAACAACAAGAACAATATCAACTAGTAGAAGTACTATAGAAAGCAGATCAACAACCACATCAAGATCTACTACAACTAGTAGAACTACTACTATATCAACTAGTAGAGTTACAGCTTACAACACTAGTACAACTACTGTTACAACGTTTACAACAACGTTTAACACTTCAAGAAATACTACTGAGTCAAGAAGCACAACTACTGTTTATGTTGACGGTACAACATTTGCTACATCTAGAACAACCGTGTTTGGAACAGTTACTGCTTACAACACTGTTAGAGGAACAAGCAGAACAACTACTACATCAAGAGGTACTAACACATCTAGAGCTACTACAACTGAATACTCATGCTCATTCAATACAAGTAGAGGAACTAGTAGAGGAACAATTACTGCTTACACTAGCTCGTTTAATACTAGCACAAGCACAACAACTGCTTACACAACTGTATTTGCTACAAACACTGTGTTTGCTACAACAACAACATACACTAGCTCGTTTAATACTAGTAGAAACACTGGTGAAAGCAGAACAACAAATACTATATTTACTACTAGCAATAACACTACTGAAAGTAGAAATACTACTACTACGTTTGGAACAAGTAGAGGTACTGGTGAAAGTAGAAGTACTACAACTGTATTTGGAACAGCTACTACTACTACATTTAACACAGCATTCAATACTACTGAAAGCAGAAACACAACTAGAGGAACACTTAGAGGTACGACATATAATACATCTACCACTACTACGTCACCTACTAACACGATATTCTCTACGAATACACTAAAACTAACTTCTAGAAGCACTACTACAACTCATACGTTTGGTACTTCAAGAAATACAACTACAATATACAACACTACTGTTCCAATACAAAATAGAGCAAGAACAAACTCATCATTTGCTGCTGCTTCAAACTGTCAAAACGCAACAATACAATTAGTATACAGAACACCAGATTCTGGTCTAACTGGTTCTGTGATTGCTGTTGGTGACCACTTATATACAAACAGCGCTGCAACAAATGCTTTATCTAACGGTTTCTATGGTATATCATTATTCACCGGTGGTAATGCAAACGTAGTTGCTACAGTTGCTAATCAGTTTGGTGTATCTGGTACTGTAACTGCTGTACTAAACTGTACTGGCGGTGGACCTGGTGGCGGTGGACCTGGCGGCGGTCGAGGCGGTGGTGGTAGTGATCCAGGTGGACCTGGTGCTCCATAAGATATGACACTGCAAGAAGCATATCAAAAAGCAGACTTACAGTTTGATCACGAAAAGATAATTTGGAAAAATCCTTTTCGCGGTCAATACTGGCAAGTTATGATGGACTGGGAAACACCGATCATGAATAAAATAGCTGATCTATGTGTTAAGCCAGGCGATCATGTATTAGAGTGTGGTTTTGGCATGGGTATATTGTCTGATGCAATACAAGCTAAAAAACCGGCGTCACACACTATATGTGAAAACCATAAAGATATAATACCAAGATTAAGGTCTTGGGCTAAAAACAAACCAAATGTTATACTACACGAAGACAAATGGATAAATGTAAAAGATAGTGAATATAGTGTAATATTAATAGATACATACGCGGACGATGATTTGCCAAAATTTAAACAATTTTGTGAAACTAAATTAAAAAAAGGTATTATTAGTTGGTGGAATCATTTAGGTAGCGAAGAGCACACTATGGGTTGGAATAATGTTAAGTTTTATGATGTTAACATTAAGCCACCTAAAAATGCTTACTACAATAATTTAATTTATAAGATACCTGTTAAAGAATTATGATAAACGAAAACTTAATTACAGAAATAAACGCAACTAACTTTAAAGTAGAAAAAGTTGATAATTTTAATGGATCTGAAGTTCCTGTGTCTGTACTTACATTTAAAAATAAGTATGGTGGTCAGGAGAACCATGAGCCATGTTTAGTTGCGTATTTTAATGACTGTGAAGAGTGTAATGTTAATACTTGTTTTAATGATTTAGTTTACGGTGATGTTTTAGTTGTTGGGCTAGGATTAGGTACTATACCTACTTATATTCAAAAATTTAAAAACTATGATAGTATAGATGTTGTTGAAGACGACCATGAGTTGGCGTCGTATGTAGATTTTTTACATGAAGATATAAATATAATAACAACATCAGATGTTGAGTCATATCAAGGCTCTAAAAAATATGACTGTGTTTTAATAGAAAATTATTACCACACAGATCAGTTTAATTCAAATGGTACAATGTTACATAACTACACTCCTCAGTTAAAAGATCAGGACAGTGTAATAGTTTGTGCGTTAATAAATAAAGTTTATAGCAATGCCTAATACGTTTAGAAATACACTTACTCAGTTTAATACGTCGACGGCGTTTGCTACAATAACACAGTATAGTACGCTTAAGCCTACGAATACTCAGCGCTTTACCTCTACGATACATGCGACTTCATATGAAACTAGTAGAACAACAAACTTTAACACAACTTATGTTACTTCGTATGCTACACAAACTTCAAGAGAAACTGGTAGACCAACAGATGAACAAACTAGTAGAAGCACGACAACTGCTTATAACACTACAACTGTTTTTAACACTACAAAATCCACACCTACAGTTTATTCAACATCAACAGCTTATCTAACAGAAAGAGGCACGACAACAGCATATACTACGTCAACTGTTTTTGGTACTGGTCGTATTACTGATAGATCAACAGCAACTAATAGAAATACTGCAACAAGTAGAGGAACATCAAAAAGTACTACTACTACATTTGGAACTTCAAGAGGAACAAGCACAAGTAGAACTACTACTTTTAATACGAGTACATTAACTCAAACAAGTAGAACAACTACCTTTAATACCTCTAGAAATACAGTAGAACAAAGAAATACAACAACAACATATGTAACTGCTACTACATTTGGAACAAGTAAAACTACAACTAGATCA
>Ga0163111_10001560_pt1 | contig 14226 bp, 10 predicted proteins | sample CRUFie1St18metaG_FD_109645 | JGI IMG/M metagenome (GOLD analysis project Ga0163111, IMG submission 109645) | Marine microbial communities from the Costa Rica Dome - CRUD Field 142mm St18 metaG | ecosystem: Environmental > Aquatic > Marine > Oceanic > Photic zone | place: Costa Rica: the Eastern...
ACCTTAGCAAAGTTGATTATGTTACCACTCTGGGGTGACTTAGAAATATCGTCAGAGATAAATGTTGAAGAAAATTCTGGGCCAGAATTAGCAATTGGGGAAAAAGCCGATTTTGAAAATGCACAAAATGCTTTGCTAGAAGAGCGCTTTGAAGAATCCTTATTGCTATTTGAGCGATTTTTGGAAAACTATCCTGATAGTCCACTGAGCGCAGCTGTTATTATAGCTAGAGGAAACGCATATGAGGGACTTGGGGAAATCAAAAAAGCAGCAAGAGCATATCTAAATAGCTTTTCATTATACGAGGACTCACCAGTTGCCCCAGAAGCGCTAACCTTGCTAGGGAATGCTCTTGTAAGTTTGGGGCAAACTGATGCTGGATGCCAAACTTTAGCGCAAGTTCTTATGCGCTTCCCAGGTTCTGATTTTAGTTTTGAAGCCGAGAAAATGATGTCGGAACTGCAGTGTCCTTAAGTGTTGAAATTACGACAAGGGTATTTGAAACACTTTCTGATCTAAAAAATAAGTACGGTTTTGGTCAGCTTGGTTTAGCTGTTTCTGGAGGAAGTGATAGTTTAGCAATGCTCTATATTTGTAATGATTGGGCAGTAAAAAACAAAATCAAACTGCGTTGCGTTACGGTAGACCACAAGCTTCGTTCTGAATCTTATGTTGAAGCAGAACTAGTGGCAGATCATTGCAAGGAGCTGGGTATAGATCATGAAATATTGGGATGGGACCATGAAGAGAAACTACAGGGTAATTTATCTGATCTAGCTCGCTCAGCCAGATATAGGTTGATTGATAAATGGCGCAAAGAAATAAGTTTTGTTGTGGTGGGCCATACGCAGAATGATCAGGTTGAAACTTTTTTTATGAATTTGAAAAGAGGATCTGGAATTGAGGGTCTGAAAGCTATGCCTGTTAGTTTTAGAAGGTCTGAAGGTTACTTTCTACTCAGACCATTAATTCATACCTCTAGGGAAAGTTTGCAGCAGTATCTTAGAGAGAAAAATATAAATTGGGTAAGTGACCCCTCTAATTCGAATGAAGATTTCGAACGAATTACTCAGCGTAAAACGTGGGAAATATTAAAGTCGAAAGGTTTTTCTGAGAGCCGTATCGAATTGAGCGCAGACCATATGCGAAGAGCTCATGAGGCTTTGAACTATATGTTGCCTATCCACTTCAAATTAATTGGCAAACAAGAGATCACTGATTTATTTTGGGATTATAATAATTTTATTTCGTTGCCTGAGGAATTTAAATTTCGCCTAATTTCTGCCGCAGTAATGTGGAATAGGAATTTGCACTATCGTCCAAGATTTAAAGCTGTTGTGGACGTTTTGAAAAGTATCAATGAAAAGAAAACAGTCGTGCTAGGGGGAACCATATTTTATTACCATGCTGGCAAAATTCGGATCACAATTGAATATCAATCTGTAAAAAATAACGCTGCAAAGTGTACTCACGGCTCGGTATGGCGAAATATTTGGAAAGTGAAAAAAGAAATTAAAGATGGGTACATTGCTGCTATCGGGATTGATGGTAATAAACAGTTATCAAAAAAACAAAGATCGATGATGCCCTACCGATCAAGAATTATTCAACCAGGCATTTTTCTAAAAGAAAAACTTTTTATTGCCCCAACGCTTGACGGCGACAGTTCCGAGTATTTGTCATTTTGTGGAATAAAGTTTAATGATTTTCTGCAGAACCATTGAACCTTGCGTATGAATTTCTATATCTAATGGTAATCAGATCAAACCAAACAAATCAGGAGATAGTCCTTGGGTAATAATCGAAACGTAGCATTTTGGGTAGTTCTATTCCTCTTGATTGTTGTTTTATTCAATGTATTCAGCACAGGCAGCAGTAGTATGCAAAGCCGTGAAGTACCTTTCTCAGAGTTTGTTAACAATGTGACAGGAGGAGAAATCAGAGCGGTGACCCTGGATGGGGAAAAAGTGAGATTTACAGGTCCTGATAATAGAGAGCAATTTACTATTCGCCCTGGTGATGCTGATGTTACCAACTTATTAATTGCAAACGATGTTGCGATTAGAGCTGAACAACAAGAAACGTCTGGCCTTCAATCCTTTTTAATGACTGTATTCCCATTTCTTTTATTGATCGGAGTGTGGATCTACTTCATGAACCGCATGCAAGGTGGCGGTAGAGGTGGAGCGATGGGATTTGGTAAATCCAAAGCAAAGCTCTTAACTGAAAAACAGGGAAGGGTCACCTTTGATGATGTGGCGGGAATAGACGAAGCAAAAGAAGAGCTTGAAGAGATTGTCGAGTTTCTAAGAAACCCCCAAAAGTTTAGTAAACTTGGAGGAAAAATACCTACTGGAGCTTTGTTAGTCGGGCCACCTGGTACTGGTAAAACGTTGTTAGCCAGGGCAATAGCAGGAGAAGCCGGAGTGCCGTTCTTTACAATTTCTGGCTCTGATTTTGTTGAGATGTTTGTTGGTGTGGGTGCTTCTCGTGTGCGTGACATGTTTGAACAAGCAAAAAAGAACGCTCCATGTATTGTATTTATAGATGAAATAGACGCCGTGGGACGCAACCGTGGAAGTGGCTATGGCGGTGGAAACGACGAGCGAGAACAAACTCTTAACCAACTTTTGGTTGAGATGGACGGCTTTGAGGCTAATGAAGGTGTCATTATATTAGCGGCTACAAACCGCCGCGATGTTTTAGATCCAGCTTTACTTCGTCCTGGTCGATTTGACCGTACGGTAAACGTCCCAAACCCTGATATAAAAGGCCGTGAAAAAATCCTAAACGTGCATGCGAAAAAAACCCCGTTAGGCCCGGATGTTGATCTTAGATTAATAGCCAGAGGGACACCTGGATTTTCAGGTGCTGATTTGGCGAACCTCGTAAATGAAGCGGCTTTGATGGCGGCGCGGATTGGTAGGTCAGTTATAACAATGATCGATTTCGAAAATGCGAAAGACAAGGTAATGATGGGGTCCGAAAGACGATCTATGGTTTTGACCCAAGAACAAAAAGAAAAAACAGCATATCATGAAGCCGGGCATGCTGTTGTAGGGTTAGCTTTGCCTCAATGTGATCCAGTGTACAAAGCCACGATTATTCCTCGTGGGGGCGCTCTAGGAATGGTCGTATCACTTCCTGAAATTGATCGACTAAATTGGCATAAATCTGAATGCGAGGAAAAGCTAGCGATGACAATGGCTGGCAAAGCCGCTGAGATAATTAAATATGGTGCGGATAATGTTTCCAACGGACCAGCTGGAGACATCCAACAAGCTTCAGGACTAGCTAGAGCTATGGTTCTTCGTTGGGGTATGTCTGATAAGGTTGGAAATATCGATTATACCGAAGCTCATGAAGGCTACCAAGGTAATACAGCCGGCTTTTCAGTATCGGCTAATACAAAAGAGTTGATTGAAGAAGAAGTCAAAAACTTTATTCAACAGGGCTATGATACAGCTTTTAAAATCTTGACAAAAAAGAAAAAAGAGTGGGATCGATTAGCTGTAGGGTTACTTGAATATGAAACTTTGACTGGTGAAGAAATAAAAAAAGTTATGAATGGTGACCCTCCATACTCTGACGACGAAGATAAGGACGACGGTAGCGCATCAGCGCCATCTGTAACAGCTATTCCAAAAACAAAACCCAAAACAAAACCAAGTGGTAATTTGGAGCCAGAACCTAGCTAAATTAGATTTTTAAAATCTAAAAAGTATTTTCTATTTAGGCGTGGATTGCGCCACTACCGCAGGCCAAAGCAGCTTCTCGAACTGCTTCTGAGTACGTAGGGTGGGCATGACAGGTAAGAGCTACATCTTGAGCAGATGCCCCAAACTCCATTGCTATGCATAGCTCGTGGATAAGGTCCCCAGCTGCTGGTCCTATGATGTGTGCTCCTAGGATACGGTCGCTGTCTTTATCAGCTATAATTTTTACAAAACCATCTGCGGCAAAATTGGCCTTCGCTCTGCCATTTCCCATAAACATAAATTTACCAATTTTCACGGTACGGTCATTTTCTTTGGCTTGCTGTTCAGTTAAACCTACAGACGCGACTTCTGGAGAAGTATAAATAACACTTGGAATTACTTTATAATTAATATGTCCATTCTTACCGGCAATCTGTTCCGCTACTGCCATACCCTCATCTTCTGCTTTGTGAGCTAACATTGGACCCTCAACAACATCACCAATTGCATAAATATTTGGTACTTTTGTTTGCCACTCATTATCAATTTTAATTTGGCCACGATCGGTTAATTCAATATTCAACTTGTCGAGTCCAAGCCCATTAGTGCTCGGTCTTCTACCGGTTGCGACCAAGATGATATCTCCATCTATTTCATGCAAACTTTCATCTTTATTTAGCTTGTATTTTACTTTGCCCCCTGATTTTGATTTGCTGGCAGACTGTACGGCTGCTCCCATAACAAAAGAAATACCTTGTTTTTTCAAAATTCTCTGAAAAGTTTTTTGCACCTCTGTATCCATGCCGGGGGTTATATAATCTAGGTATTCAATGATTGTAACTTTTGTTCCAAGACGTGCATAAACAGAACCAAGTTCCAATCCAATAACGCCTGCACCGATTACTGTCATTGTTTTTGGTATTTTGGATAATGATAATGCTCCAGTTGATGATACGATTATCTTTTCGTCAATTTCGACGTTAGGGATAGTGCTTGGTTCCGAACCCGAAGCGATAATTATGTTTCTAGCGTCATAAGTTTTATCGTTTATTTGAACCTTTCCTGGAGCGGATATAGAGGCCCAACCTTTTAAATGATCTATTTTATTTTTTTTAAATAGAAACTCGATGCCTTTGGTATTTGCTTCAATTGTTTGCATTTTATAATTTTGCATTTTAGCCCAGTCTACAGACGGTGGCTTTGCTATTAATCCCATTTTCTCAAAATTATGTTCAGCCTCATGAAGTTGGTGACTAGCATGCAACAACGCCTTGGATGGGATGCAACCTATATTTAAACATGTTCCGCCGAGAGTATCACGACCTTCCACACATGCTGTTTTAAGACCCAGCTGAGCACAACGAATAGATGCAACATAACCTCCTGGTCCACTTCCTATGATTATAACATCATACTTCGACATCTCATTTTCCCTTCCTGCACATCATCAAAGATCCATTAGGAGCCGTCTTGGATCCTCTAGTGCTTCTTTTACTCTAACAAGAAAAGTTACTGCGCCTTTTCCATCTACAATCCTATGGTCGTAACTCAATGCTAAATACATCATGGGTCGAATTACTACTTCGCCGTTTATTGCCATGGGGCGGTCTTGGATTTTATGCATTCCCAATATTCCAGATTGCGGAGGGTTTAAAATTGGTGAAGACATTAGAGATCCGTAAACTCCTCCATTTGAAATAGTAAAGGTCCCACCTTGCATTTCATCAATGCTGAGCTTGCCATCTCTTGCTCGCTTTCCCTTTTCAGAGATTGATTTTTCAATTTCTGCGAAAGACATGCTGTCAGCGTTCCGAATGACTGGAACGACCAATCCAGTAGGGGTCCCTGCAGCTATTCCCATATGTACATAATTTTTATATATTACATCGGTCCCGTCAATTTCTGCATTAACTTCGGGAACTTCATTTAGAGCATGGCAGCAAGCCTTTGTAAAAAATGACATAAATCCTAGTTTAGTATTATGTTTTTTTTCAAATAAATCTTTAAATTCATTTCTCAGTGACATGACCTCAGTCATGTCTACTTCATTATAAGTTGTGAGCATTGCGGCTGTATTTTGACTATCTTTTAACCGTTTTGCTATTGTCTGTCTTAGTCGGGTCATTTTTACCCGCTCTTCTCGATCAGCGTCTTCTACTGTACTTGGAGCGCGAGAGATTGGATTCTTCTCTGTCGTTTCAATCGCAACAGATTGCACAGCTTTCAGAACATCATCTTTCATTATCCGGCCGTCTTTTCCAGAACCTACAATTTTATCTGCAGAAATTTTATTTTCAGCCATCAGCTTTTTTGCGGAAGGGGCATTTTCGATGTTGGGGTTTTGATTAATAGATCTTGTTTCTGTATCGGCTTTGACAATATTGCTATCTTTTTGTTCAGCTTGTTTTTTCTTATTTTCTGATTTTTCAATGCCGCCCTCGCTAACTGTTGTGAGCAATGCATCCATACTAACAACGCTTCCCTCCTGGGCTACTATGTCACCCATGATCCCAGTGGCAGGGCTTGGCACTTCAACTGTTACTTTGTCGGTTTCAAGTTCACAGAGCATTTCATCCATATTTATTTTGTCACCAGGCTGCTTAAACCAAGTTGCAACTGTTGCTTCTGTTACGCTTTCGCCAAGAGTAGGAACTCGTACATCGGTCATTATTTGATTTCCTTTAAATTTAAAGCTTCATCAACAAGAGATTTTTGTTGTTCTTTGTGTTGACTTGCCAGTCCGGTAGCTGGAGAAGCACTCGCTGGCCTTCCAACAAAAATTGCTCTTCTGGACTTAGCTTTCATTCTACTCAAAACCCACTCAATATTTGGCTCCATAAAAGACCATGCACCTTGGTTTTTGGGCTCCTCTTGGCACCAAATCATCTCTGCATTTTTGAACCTCTCAAGTTCTTTAACTGCTGACATTGCCGGAAAAGGATAAAATTGCTCAAATCGAAGCAGATAGATGTCATTTATTTCTCTTGCGTCTCTTTCTTCTAATAAATCGAAATAGACTTTTCCTGAGCACATAACCACACGCTTGATATCTTTATCTTTGACTAATTTGGTACTTGAGTTTCCCTTTTGCGCATCATCCCATAAAACTCGATGGAAAGACGAACCATTTGTGAAATCATCAACGTTAGAAGTGCAGAGCTTATGCCTAAGAAGTGATTTAGGAGTCATTAAAACAAGTGGTTTGCGAAAATCACGATGTACTTGCCTTCTTAATATATGAAAGTAATTAGCCGGTGTGGAGCAATTGGCTACTATCCAATTATCTTGACCACACATCTGCAAAAAACGTTCTAATCTGGCTGAGCTATGCTCAGGACCTTGCCCTTCAAACCCATGGGGTAGTAGCATTGTTAGTCCTGACATTCGTAGCCATTTGCTTTCACCAGAACTAATAAATTGATCAAACATTATCTGGGCGCCATTAGCAAAATCACCAAATTGAGCTTCCCATATTGTCAAAGCATTTGGTTCAGCTAGAGAATACCCGTATTCAAAACCCAAGACTGCATATTCCGATAACATGGAATCTATTACCTCATACTTGGCTTGCCCTTTTCTTATGTTATTCAGGGGATAATAGCGTTCTTCAGTTGATTGGTTGATTAGTCCAGAATGTCTCTGACTAAATGTGCCTCTTGTGCTATCTTGCCCTGATAACCGGACAGGAAATCCTTCTGTTAGAAGTGATCCAAAAGCAAGAGCTTCCGCAGTTGCCCAATCAAAACCCTCGCCAGCTTCGAACATTTTTTCTTTTGTACCTAGAAGCCTGGAAACAGTTTTGTGTAATTCGTAATCTTTTGGTTTTTGAGACAAAGCTCTACCAATATCAGAGAATGTTTCGTCGCTAATTGCTGTTTTTCCCCTTTGATAGTCGTCTTTATTTCTATCTAAATGTGACCATCGTCCATCAAGCCAATCGGCCTTGTTGGGTTTGTAATCTCGACCGGCCTCAAATTCGTCGTTCATTTTTGCTTGGAAAGAAGCTTTCATATCCTCGATTTCACCTTCAGGTATCAAACCATCTTTAACCAGTCTTTCGGTATAAATTGAAAGTGATGTTTTTTGTTTTTTGATGTGCTTGTACATAAGAGGATTTGTGAACATTGGTTCATCCCCTTCATTATGCCCAAACCGCCGGTAACATATGATATCCAAAACAACATCTTTATGGAATTTTTGTCTGTATTCTGTCGCAACCTTCGCTGCATGAACAACAGCTTCTGGATCATCCCCGTTTACATGAAATATAGGAGCTTCAACCATTAAAGCTATGTCAGTCGGGTAAGGTGATGATCGGCTGAAATGCGGAGCAGTTGTAAAGCCAATCTGATTATTGACCACAATATGCATTGTACCGCCTGCTTTGTGCCCAACTAAACCTGATAACCCAAAACACTCAGCTACTACACCCTGGCCAGCAAAAGCGGCATCACCATGTAACAGCACAGGCATTACTGAAGTTCTCTTATTATCTTTTAATTGTTCTTGCTTTGCTCTCGCTTTACCGACAACAACAGGGTTTACGGCCTCCAAATGGCTGGGATTTGCAGTCAAAGATAAATGAACATTATTACCATCAAATTCCCGATCTGATGATGCTCCAAGATGGTATTTTACATCACCGGATCCATCTACCGCATCGGGTTTAAAGGATCCTCCTTGGAACTCATTAAATATTGCCCGATACGGTTTGTTCATAACATTGGCAAGTACTGATAATCGGCCTCTATGAGGCATTCCAATTACTATTTCTTTAACACCGAGTGCACCTCCACGCTTTATAATTTGTTCCATTGCAGGGATAAGGCTTTCACCACCATCCAAACCAAAGCGTTTTGTTCCCATATATTTAACGTGTAGAAATTTTTCAAAGCCCTCTGCTTCAACTAATTTATTCAAGATGGCCTTTCGTCCCTCACGAGTAAATTTTATTTCTTTTCCAAAACCTTCAATTCTCTCTTTAAGCCATGCTGATTGCTCGGGGTCAGAAATATGCATGTATTGCAAAGCAAAAGTACCACAATAAGTTCTTCGTACTATTTCAACAATTTGTCTCATTGATGCGATTTGGAGACCTAAAACATTATCAATAAAAATTGGACGATCTAAATCTGTTTCGGAAAACCCATAGCTCTGGGCATCTAATGAATTTCTTGCTTCAGATGTGTCTCGCATTTGAAGAGGGTCCAAATCTGCAGCAAGATGACCGCGTATTCGATAAGCTCTGATTAACATTAGCGCGCGCACGCTATCTAGAACTGCACGTTGAATTGCATCATTAGATATTTCTATATTTTTTTCTTCGGCGACTTGGCTTATTTTTTTGGCAATCTTGTTAGTTTCTTCGCTTGGACCCCACTGTCCATCTAATGCGGCTGTAAGGTCGTCGTTTGGTTCCGGTGGCCAATCTCGTCTTCCCCAACTTGGACCTTCTGCATCCTTTTTAATACTTACTTCATCATCGCCCATAGACTTGAAAAATTCTTGCCAGGTATCATCCAATGCTTGCGGATCTTGCGCATATTGTGCGTATAACTGTTCTAGGTATTCCGCATTATGCCCTTGCATAAAAGAAGAGGCTTTTAATTCCGAGTTGGGGGAGTGATCATTCATGATTTTGCCTAATTTTCACATTTTTGGTTTGAACAAAATTTCTGTTGTAATCTTTTTATCGACCAATTGCCTTCATCACTGCTTCGCCTAAACTGCCGGGGCTGTCGGCTACAATTATGCCTGCTGACTGCATCGCTTCGATTTTATCTTCAGCGCCACCTTTGCCGCCTGCTACTATTGCGCCAGCGTGACCCATTCTTCTGCCTGGTGGTGCCGTTCTACCTGCTATAAATCCAGCTGTTGGTTTGCTACGCCCCTTTTTTGCTTCGTCTTTTAGGAACTGGGCAGCCTCTTCTTCTGCAGAGCCACCTATTTCTCCTATCATAATAATACTCTCTGTTTCGTCATCTTTCAAAAACCATTCAAGAACATCTATGTGTTCTGTTCCTTTAACTGGATCTCCTCCAATGCCAACACAAGACGATTGTCCTAAGCCAACATCAGAAGTTTGCTTTACCGCTTCATAGGTTAATGTCCCTGATCTTGATACTACTCCAACGGAACCTCGCTTGTGGATATGTCCAGGCATGATCCCTATTTTACAAGCGTCTGGGGTTATAACTCCAGGACAGTTTGGCCCAACAAGAATAGACGTAGAGTTTTCGAGTGCTCTCTTTACTTTCAACATATCCTGAACAGGTATACCTTCCGTAATGCAAACAATTAAATCCATTCGAGCGTCTATAGCCTCTAAAATAGAGTCTGCTGCGAAGGGAGGAGGCACATATATCACAGACGCATCTGCGTTGGTTGCATGTTTTGCCTCGTGTACAGAATTGAATACAGGCAAACCTAAATGATCGCTGCCGCCTTTTCCAGGAGTGACGCCTCCAACCATTTTTGTTCCATAAGCCATAGCTTGCTCAGAATGAAATGTTCCTTGGGAACCAGTAAAGCCTTGACATATTACTTTGGTTTTTTCGTCAATTAATACAGCCATTGCTCAACCTCTCACTGCGTTTACGATTTTTTCTGCCCCATCTTTTAGGTCGTTTGCAGCAATGACATCCAGCCCAGAGTTGTTTATTATGTCTTTCCCTTTTTCAACGTTTGTTCCTTCCAGGCGAACAACTAAGGGAACTTGCAAACCAACCTCTTTAACAGCGGCAACTACTCCTTCGGCAATCACATCACATCGCATGATCCCACCAAAAATATTGACTAATATACCTTTAACTTTTGGGTCAGATGTAATTATTTTAAAGGCTTCTGTGACTTTTTCTTTTGTAGCGCCCCCTCCAACATCCAAAAAATTGGCTGGCTCAGCGCCGTATAGTTTAATGATGTCCATAGTCGCCATAGCAAGCCCCGCACCGTTGACCATACACCCAATTTCGCCATCTAAGGCTATATAGTTCAGGTCGTATTTGCTGGCTTCCAATTCCTTAGGGTCTTCTTCTGTCGTATCCCTTAAGTCAGCTATATCTTGATGCCGGTATATCGCGTTACTATCAAACCCTACCTTAGCATCTAAGACTGTGAGATTGCCGTTTTTGGTTACGATCAAGGGATTAATTTCTAACATTTCCATATCTTTTTCTACAAAAGCTTGAAAAAGTTGACCCATGAGTTTTACGCACTCTTTGACTTGATAATTTTCCAGTCCTAAAGCAAAAGCGATTTTCCTACCGTGAAATGCTTGATATCCGGTTGCCGGATCAACAGAAAAAGAAAGAATTTTTGTAGGGCTGTTAGCAGCAACATCCTCAATGTCCATTCCACCCTCTGTTGAGCAAACAAAAGATATTCTGGAAGTTACTCTGTCTACCAAAAGAGCAAGATACAATTCGCGCTCAATTTCGGCCCCCTGTTCTATGTAAACTCGATTTACTTGTTTCCCAGTAGGCCCTGTTTGATGTGTTACAAGTGTACGGCCAAGCATTTTCTTTGCTTCATCTGCAGCCTGTTCAACAGATTTAGCAATTCTTACCCCACCTCCTTCTCCTGCGTCTTTTTCGCTAAAGGTACCTTTGCCTCGGCCTCCAGCGTGAATTTGAGCTTTTACAACCCAGACTGGGCCGTCGAGTTCGCCAGCAGCGGTTTTTGCATCTTCTGATTTTACTACGATACGGCCGTCTGAAACAGGCGCCCCATAATTTCTGAGCAAGCCTTTGGCTTGGTATTCATGGATGTTCATTAGTCAACCTTGTGTTGGTGGGTCCTTACACCAATGGCACAAGCAATCACATAAAGAGAAGAAATTTATTCAAATTCTATCAGAAACTCCTAAAATTAGTATTTTTGTGATCACATAAAAAAAATTAGTGATCACAAAATGAATACCCACTTATTTTTTTGTTCAATTTTATGAAATTTATGATCAAAAAAACAAAGCTGCTTCGGTCTACTATCTTGTGAGTTTACGCAAGTGTTCCATCTATTTCTTTGCAAACTTTAATAAGACCATTTACGGCCTCAACTGATTTATTAAACATAATTTGTTCATCATTGCTTAAATTAATCTCGACTATTTTTTCTACGCCGTCTGCTCCAATAATAGTTGGCACGCCAACGTACATACCATTCAAGCCAAATTGATTTTCACAATATGCAGCACAAGGTAAAACGCGTTTTTGGTCTTTAAGATAAGCTTCAGCCATTTCAATTGCTGAAGTTGCTGGTGCATAGAACGCTGACCCAGTTTTCAAAAGACCAACAATTTCAGCGCCACCATCGCGTGTTCTTTGAATTATGCCGTCCAATTTCTCTTTTGTGGTCCATCCCATCTCAATTAAGTCGGGTAATGGTATTCCTGCAACTGTAGAATAACGGGCAAGAGGAACCATTGTATCGCCATGTCCACCAAGCACGAAAGCTGTTACATCCTTCATTGAAACTTTAAACTCTTCAGCTAGAAAATGTCTAAACCTTGCACTATCGAGAACGCCGGCCATACCACACACTTTACCATGGGGAAGGCCAGAAAACTCACGTAAAGCCCAAACCATAGCGTCTAAAGGATTGGTAATGCAGATAACAAAAGCGTTCGGTGCGTAATCTCTGATACCTTCACCAACAGATTTCATAACCTTCAGATTAATACCAATCAAATCGTCGCGACTCATACCAGGCTTTCGGGGTACGCCAGCGGTAACTATGCATACATCTGCTCCCGCAATATCGGAGTAAGACTGGGTGCCTTTCAATTGAGCATCAAAACTCTCTGAGGGACCAGACTGCGCAATATCCAGCGCTTTCCCATCTGGTATTCCTTCTGCTATGTCAAAGAGAATTACGTCACCCAATTCCTTTATTGCAGTCAAGTGGGCTAAAGTTCCACCAATTTGGCCTGCTCCTATTAGAGCTATTTTTGGTCTGGTCATCAGATTCACTCCTAAAATTGTCTTCTAATTTGGGTGCTAATCGCTTATTACAAAATCTGCAAGCCTGTCGTCGCAATCCGTACAGTATTCTAAAACTATCTTTCTAATAGTGTATTATTTACGTGTTAAATTAAAATTTATTCATATAAATCGTAAAGGATGTACTTGAACTTTGAATTTATAGTAATCGCCGCTTTAGCGACGGTTTTTGCAGGTATAAGCAAGGGGGGATTTGGATCTGGTGCAGCTTTTGCCTCGGCTGCAATTCTTGCAACAATTATTGAGCCAGGAAGGGCTATCGGAATAATGTTGCCACTTTTAATTCTGATGGACCTTGGAAGTTTAAAACCATATTGGAAAAAATGGTTGTCCTGGGAAGCTTGGATACTTATCATTGGTAGTATACCTGGAGTAATCCTAGGTGCCTTACTTTACTCTAATGTGAGCGCTGATTTTTTTAGAGTATTGATAGGAATTATTTGTTTAGCTTTTGTTTTATGGCAAACTTTGCAGAAATGGAATGTTGTTGAAAAATCTATTCATCCACTTCGAGATCTTTACGGTATTTTTTTGGGCTGTTTCGCTGGTTTTACAAGTTTCATTAGCCACGCTGGAGGTCCGCCAGCGGCTATTTATCTTTTATCGAAGAAACCTTCTAAAACTGAATATCAAGCGACAACCGTTATAGTATTTTGGGCGGTGAATTTGGCCAAGGCAGTGCCTTATACTTTTCTAGGTTTGTTTACACTCGACACTCTTGTTTTGGATGTGATTTTGTCACCATTTGCCCTACTAGGAGTTTGGGTTGGAGTAAAAGCCCATTATTTGATTTCTGAGGAATTATTCTTTTTCTTTACATATATTCTTCTCACAATAACTGGTGTCAGGTTAATTTGGGTCGCACTAATATAATCAATTTTATTCCAATCAGAAACTAACAACAGAGAACTTGAAAGAATCAAAGATTATGGTGTTTGAATTGGAGGAAGAATAATTTAATCTACATTTTTTATACGGTGAAGTTAAAACAGACTAGCAAAACGAAAATATTGTTCTATTACTTATCCAATCGCGACGAAATTTAAGGGTGCTTTCTATGAATAATGCAGATCGAGGTAATCGACCTCTCTCGCCGCATTTGTCGATCTATAGGCCACAGTTAACGTCAATAACCTCAATATTGATACGGATTACGGGAAACGCTTTGATTTTTTGTGTTTTTCTAATTGTTTGGTGGCTGTTTTCGGCTGCCACTTCTCCGCAATACTTTGAAGTGGTTGACGCGATCATCAATAGTTGGTTCGGAAAGCTGGTTTTAATATCTTCGCTTTGGGCCGTTTGGTATCATCTTTTGGGTGGTTTGCGGCATTTAATTTGGGACAGAGCAATCGGTTTGGATTTGAAGACCGCCGAATATCTTGGCTGGGCTGTAATCTTAGGTTCTTTTCTGCTAACTATTATCACAGTTGTCATTTTGTGGTGAGCTCCACAGGCTCATCTAATTATGGAATATGGGAATTAAAATGGGTTACTCAAAATCATTAATTAATCATCACTTTGCGATGAAGCTC